>Ga0265294_10001041_pt1 | contig 37646 bp, 32 predicted proteins | sample MunlanPumphouse3_FD_192504 | JGI IMG/M metagenome (GOLD analysis project Ga0265294, IMG submission 192504) | Groundwater microbial communities from a municipal landfill in Southern Ontario, Canada - Pumphouse #3 | ecosystem: Environmental > Aquatic > Deep subsurface > Groundwater | place... | reverse complement strand
GCCAAACCTAAAATCAAGCAGATTAGTACAGGTGCCATCCAAATAGGACCACCTTCTGCAAATTTATCTTTTAATACATAGTGTAAACTCTTCTCAACAGAAGCATTTTTATCTTCATCTGTTACAACCGCAATCGAGGAAGTAGTTTCGGGGGCAGCCGCTTGAACGGCAGTATCGGTTGCAGTAGTTGCTTCAGCTTTCTCAGTCTGTTCCACTGTCTTTTTGTCATTTTTTTTCGTATTTTGAGCAAAAGCCATGTTGGATGCTCCAACTGCCAAAATACCAAAAATGGTAAATAATGCAATAAGTTTTTTCATAATAATTTAAAATGATTTAATGAATAATTAGTTTCTTTTTTTATTATATTTGTTTTGTTCTCAACATTTTACAGCGGAGAGAAAGGGATTCGAACCCTTGAAACGCTTTCGGCGTTTACACACTTTCCAGGCGTGCGCCTTCGACCACTCGGCCATCTCTCCTTTCGCTTTTTTTGCGGCGGCTAAATTACAAAAAAAAATCTATTAATATGTCCCCTCAACTTTTTTTTTAATATTTGTTTGTTTTTCTTGTAATATGTTGATATTAATATGATTTGTAAATCATATTTTCTACCTGCTCCGTCCGCAAAATTCCATTTTAGTCTATCCGCGAGGCAATATATTCCGTCAATTTGCCCAAACATGAAACATAACTTCCAAATTCGTTGTCATACCAGCCCATAATTTTGGCGTGTGTGACCGGAATATGAACATCCTGAATGTCATTGATATGGATGCATTGTAGTATCTCTGCCGGAATCTTCAAAAATCCGGTGCGGGTATGAATCTCTTTCCCTTCAATCACGATGGCTGACTGTAATCCTAATAAATCCATGGAAACATTTTGCTCCATGGAAAAATGGAGCAATCCCTTTTGTTCGCCTTCGGCTGCTCTGCGATAAATGTCACGGATATAATCACCGGATATATAAGGTACTTCATTTTCTTTCATTCGTGAATTAAAAGTAATATTCAAAGCAATCAGTGAAACGGACGTCGTGGGAATACGAATGGAATCTGCCATGAATCCGAAATGGGCAATTTCAGGTATTACTTTTTCCAATGTTTTGGCGGCTCCGGTGGATGACAATATTATATTATTGAGCACGGAACGATTTTTTCGCAAATCGCCGGTACCGGCAGTTGGCACCGAATCCAATACACTTTGCGTATTGGTGGCTGCGTGAACTGTTGATAATGAAGCGGTTAAAACGTTATTAGTCTCTTTATCTTCTAACAAAGGCTTAATCATGTGCGCCAAACCGGTGGTGGTGCAACTTGCTGCCGACATTACATGGTGGTGGAGTGGGTCGAAGCAGGTATGATTGATACCATATATTAATGTAGGAGTTGTTTCTGCGTTGAAGTCGGGTTGTTTGATTTTGAGCGGTGCGCTGGCAATGACGTATTCTGCGCCCGCGGTGAGGTGTCCCAAAATACTGCCTTTCCCGTCGTTATCGGGGAAGGAAGGATCCAAAAACTTCCCGGTACAATCCACCACGACTCGCACGCCTTCTTGTTTCCAATTGATATTCTGTGGGTTACGTTGTTTTGTAAGCACCTTAATTGGGAAACCGTCAATTTCAATTATGTTTTTTTCAGAATCCACAATTTTGACTTCGCAGGTTTTGCCCATCCTTCCGTATAAAAAGTGGCTTAGCGTACCATAAGTTGAATCAACCGTCACAGATTGGATGAAATCTTCCAGACTTTTTCCGACTTCGCGACCGATATTAATGACGATGCCGTCAAATTGTCTGGATGTCAGATGATACCACATCGTCAGTTTGCCGATGCGACCGGCACCATTAATGCCCAAAAGGTTTTTTTCATGAATTTGAATACTCATAATGTATTGATTTTTAATTAAATTCATCTATGATTACAAGGTAATTACCCTTGTAAATCAGTCCATTCCGTCCGTCAATAGCCACGGGGTCAAAGACTTTGAAGGGGGTTCCGTTGATGGTACACCGTTTTTCTTTTTCATACACATTCAGCGCATCGCAATTGACGACACAGGTTTTGCCCAAAGTGGCGGCAGTAACGGCGGCATGGGAGGTGGCACCGCCCCGTGCAGTCATCAAACCATCGCACTCAATAATCAATTCTATATCATCGGGGACAGTGTCCGGACGTACCAAAACGATGTTCTGTTCAGGTTCCTTGCCGTTTCTAACTTGCTGAATATCATCCATATCAAAAACAATAATGCCATTTAGCACACGATTTCCGATACCGATTCCGCTGCCGACTTTGTCCATTTGTTCGTGCGGGGTGGCAAAGGTTTCCACATTATCCTGATGTACCACCGCCATATTGCGGGTTTGCAAAATGTACAAATCTTCAGCTGCGGAGGTTTCAAAAGTGAACTCAATCTCCTGATGGCTGAATCCATCAGTTTCAATCATCCGTTTTGCTGTTTGGTAGAGTTTGTTGAAAATTGCCGGGAAAGCCGTTTCCAAGGAGAACGGAGAGTTTTGGTACTCTTTGACACGCTGTGATTCACTGATTGGCAAGGTGTTGACTAATCCGCCCACAATATCTTCGCCCTGACTTAAGAACGAGAAGTCACCGGTCAAGCTGATCGCGGAGCGATTTTTTTTGATATCGCGGGTAAAAACAACGCCCGAACCGGATTCGCGATGAATATTTCCCAATACCATTTTTTGAATAATGGCTGCCGTTCCCCACTCGTTGGCAATATGCATGTGATTTCGATAGACGATGGCACGTGGCGAGTTCCAAGAATCAAATACCGATAAAACAGCCTTTTTTAACTGTTCAAACGGGTCAGTCTCAAATTCGATGTGGTTATCTATCAAAAGTTGCTTGTATGCAAAAGCAATCTCCTTCATATATTCCGGCGTGAAATCGATTTTTTGCAATACATTATATTTCTTTTTATAGTTGATGATAATTTGGTCAAAATCGTTCCTATCCAAACCGTGCGACATTCCCCATGTTTGCAACAAACGACGATAGCAATCCCACGAAGTCCACGCATAATTATCTTGTTTGCTCAGCATTTCTGTAATTTCATCGTTCAAGCCCACATTCAGGAATGTGTTCATGGCACCCGGCATAGAAATAGCAGAGCCGGAACGCACACTCAGCAACAACGGCTTTTTCGGGTCGCCATATTTTAATCCCGTAATCTTTTCTATTTTAGATAAATACGTGCGTATCATCTTGTCTAATTCGGCATTAATCGGTTCAACTTTAACTATAGAATTGATTCGACGAAAGACCTCGGTGGTAACGACAAAACCGGGTGGAACGGAATAATGATTCAGATACAGTTTTTTTAGATAATAAGCTTTGGAACCGAGGAAAACTTGGTTATCCATATAAGGAGTTTCCTGATAAAGCGGACTGATTGCCAATTTTTGGTCGTATGTCATCAAATTTTGTGATTCCTCAGGGGTCAAAATATTGATTTGTTTCCTCAAATTATTCAATATTTCGCTCATAAAATTGTCCAATTGTTGGATAATAAATGAAGAAGAAAGCAATTCCCGATAAAAGACTTCGGATTTCTGGGCAATAACTTTTTTCAACGTATGTTTGTCACTGATAGGTTTTACAAATTGTTGAGGAATAATCATTTTGAGCAGCGGTTCATACGGACGAATGAAATAATTGTTGATAATTTCGTTCATACTGCCGCCCATAAATTGGAAAATATTGATATACTGACCAATGGTAAAGCACCCCGAATTTAAGCTGTATTGCAACATTTTCAAGTTAGAATCGAAACTTTGGTCATAAATTCCGTCCAGCATCATTCCTTCGCGCAGCAGCTGTATTACTCCGCAAATTTCTTTGAACGTTTTCAGGGTAAAGAAATTCGTATTAATCTCATTGATAATGTTTTTGATAAGCACGGAGGCAATGCGTTCCAAGCGGAAAGTCAAACCCAGCGCATCGAATTTTTCCTCTTTATAATACCCGTACATGGATGGGATTCCGAAAGCAATATGACGTTTATAAACTACATTTTCCCAACCCGTACTTTGTTTCGGGTCGAAAATAATGTTGTTTAACTTCTTCATTATCGAGAAGATATGTTTCAGTGTTTCCACATTGTTGCCGTCAGTCAGACATTTTTCCAATTTATCGATATCGGTCTGCTCAACAAAATAGTATCGTTTTAAAATATTGATAATGTCGGTGGAAGCGAAGATATATTTTTCTTTCAGTAATTGATAAAGCTCGATAATGAGACAGACACGTTTCATGTCGGTCGGGTTATCGTGCTCAATTTTGGCACAGATAGTGGCTAATTCTTCTGTACTTTTCTCAATAATAATCTCCAACGGTTTGCCTGTGGTTTCGCATATTTTGTGCAGATAATCGTGCACGCCAGTAACCCAAATTCCCTGATTTTCAATGAGTTCATATACATTTTGCGGTAATACGTTGAAAAGTCTCTCTTGTTTCAAGTCATACCAAAAATTAATTACGTCTAAGGCAATTTGAATGTGGGAATTATTCCCTTCCGTATGAATTTGTTTACGGAGGAAATGGATTAATTTATCGTTTCTATGAGAAAGTTCGTCAATTTTGGTAGATACATCGCGCAGTTGCCCCTCTGCCCCGATTTCATTAAAATAAACCGGAAAAATTCTTGCCAACTGTTTGGTTTGCTTATAAATAGGTGAAATTTTGGAATTAAGCAAACGGGTAATGTCTTTTTGAAAAAAGTCGGTATCGAAAACGAAAATCCCTCCGATTCTTAAATTGATAATCAGTGCGGACAGCAAACGTTGCATGGTTTCCGGCACATACTCAATGAGTTCCAGCCAAACGCGAACGTTTTTGATGTGGCAGGGATTCACCTTCAATTCCCATTCATTGGTCATATAGGTGACGCCGGGAGTGATAAAGCCAAATTGAATGATTTTGTTTTCGAGGTAGTGAATCAGATGTTGATTTTTGGTATTAATAATTTCTTTTCCAAGTGTAAGAATGGAATCTAAAATCAGATTGATATGGTTTTCCTTAAAATCCACAAACTGTGCAAACAGTTCGTCCATAGAAGCAATACATTGGTCTTCATCTAATTCATTACTAATACGTTTAATCACTTTATTTAGCTCTATCAGCAGATGTTCTCTGTGATAGACTGTGCCGGATAAATGCAGAAGGTAAAAGATATAGCAGAATTGTTCGCTTGCTTTTTCAAAAACTTCGATTTTACTTTTGAAGGCATCTATGATGTCGGAAAAAGTAAATGCGTTGGCGCACAAGTCATTCCACGAAGCCGCTTCATGAATAGCAGTTTCATACTCATTAAACATGGAAATACCCAACGGCTCGATTTCAGCCAAATAATTATGTGACATTTTGGCACAATTAGCCTCATACCATTTTTCGATTTGAGTGGATTCTTTCCAAAAACGAATATTCTCGCCAATCAATTTTTTCATAAAGACGAAAGTATCGTGGGCAGTGGCTTCGGCTTCGGCCGCAGAGGTTAGTTTCTTTTTGAAATGACCAATATTAGAAAGGTAACTAAAAGAATTTTTCTCAAAGTTATCGTCTAAAATCTTAATGATTTCGGAAACACCGTTGCCGTTTTGTACTAAAACATCATCATTAGCTGCCAAAAAATCCAGAAAAACATAGACCAACTGCTTTGTCAATATATCGGGTAATTTTTCTCCTAAAAGTTGGCGATAAATACCCAGCATGATGTCAATAATTCTTTTTTGTTCTTCCGGCGTTTTTTCTTTGTAAAGCCAAAAGTCGCCTATCGTAACGTGAACTAAAGTATTAACCACCTCTTTTCGATTAGAAAAAGGGTGATGATATTCATTAAAAAAATCCGTAACACGTTTATTAACCCCCCAATATTTTTCCGACAGCTCCATAAACCATTTGTGTTCGTCGGGAATGGTATAAGGAACGTTTTTTGTGCGTGAAAGATTGACTTCCAACGCTTTAGATTTAATCATTTCTATCATAGGTGCTGAACGTATTTTAGTAAATCAATAATTCGCGATGAATAGCCGTATTCGTTATCGTACCAACCTAAGATTTGGATAAAATTCCCGTCAATCACTTTTGTTGCGAGGGCATCAAAGATGGCGGAATGTGGATTGTTGGTGATATCGCTGCTGACAATCGGGTCGTTGCAATATTCCAAGTACTTGCTCAAAGGACCGTTAGCTTGGTGTTTGAAGGCATCTCTAATATCTTGAGCGGTAACGTGGTGATGCAGTTCGGCGGTCAGTTCAACGAAAGAGCAGTCGGCGATGGGCACGCGGGTGGCAAAACCGTCAAAGATGTTTTTCATTTCCGGAATAACCAAATGTACGGCGCGAACTGCACTAGAAGAGGTTGGAATAATATTGCCCATGGCAGACCTTGCCCGCCGGTAGTCGGAATGAAAGCCGTCTTGCAAATTCTGGTTGTTGGTAGTGGGGTGAACTGTATTCATAAAACCTCTTTTGAACCCAAATTCATCGTTCACCACCTTCAGCATGATGGCAATGCAATTAGTTGTACATGAAGCATTTGAGATAATTGTGTCGGTTTCTTTGATTTCGTGATGATTCACGCCCATGACGATGGTTCGTTCTATGGAATGATCGTCCGGAGGAGAACTCAGTATCACTTTCTGAACAGTATCGTGCAAATGTCCTTTCAACGTCTCGCGGGTTTTGAAATGCCCGGAAGAATCCAACACATAACCAACCCCTGTTTCAACCCACGGAATTTGTTCGGGGTGCCGATAGTTGGTAACCAAAATGGACTTGCCGTTTACAATGATGTGGTTCTCGTCATATTCAATACTTGCCTGAAAACGACCATGAATACTGTCATATTTTAATAAATGAGCCATCAATTGCGTATCCATTTTATCATTGATGTGGGTAACTTCCATATCTTCATTATCGGATAGAAGACGAAATACCAACTTCCCAATTCTACCCAAACCATTGATTCCAATTTTTACTGACATGACAAAAAAGTTTATTTATGCGGCAATATACAAAAATGAGATTTATTACTTCTTGATTTTCAATAAATTATAAAAAATCCTCTTATAAAAAATAGATGTGCAAAGGTATATAAAATTATTGGTATTAGCAAAAAAAAAGCGGGACTATTACTCCCGCTTTTTCATAACATCCATCAGAGATTATCTCTTGATGAATTTCAATGTTTCAACTCTGCTGTCGGATTTGAATCTGATGAAATAGATTCCGTCAGACAAATTAGAAACGCTGATAGTGGTTTGTTCTGAAGTAAGGTTATGGTTATAAACGACTTGACCAAGGAAGTTGATCACTTCAAAACTTTGGAATCCCGGAGCGGAAACGTTTAGTACATCAGAAACGGGGTTCGGGAAGATATTTACTTGATTATTAACGGTATTTTCGTTGATGCCAACGTGACCGCAATCTTGGGTATAAGCGGCAAATTGTCCTGCTGAGGGGGCAGTTGTTCCGGTGTAGATAACTTCATTGGCAGCGTTATAAATAACGAAACTGCATTCTTCATCATATTGCCCCGCAACCCATACGAACGTAACTTGTCCGTTGCATACGCTAAGAGAGATATTTTCGCCGGTAGTCGAAGAAGTGATGGTATTGATTAAAATGCCATCAAGATACATTTCGATTTTGGCACCATTCCAACCGTCACTGTAAGAGTCTGTTAATTGGAAACGGATTGTACAAGCACTGTCTGGGTCGCAAGGAAGAAGGTCTTCGCAAACGGTATCTGTTGGTAAAGACAAGCAGTCGCCAACGTAGAAAGCTCTTACGGTATAGCAGTAATTGCCTGCGTTCACGTCGTCGTCGTAAGAAGTGGTATTGGAAGTGGCAAAATGATTTTGGTTTCCGTTATAATAGATTCTGTATTCTACTAAGTCTGTAATATCGGCGGGTGCGTCCCAAGTCAGGTGCATGTAGTCATAATCTGTAGGGGTAACCACCAAGTTAGTAGGAGCGTCGCATTCGGGAGCGGTAATATGGAAGATAACGGGAACATCATAAGTGCCTACGTTCGGATTATTGGAAGTGAAGGTACAGGTAGCATTGAAGTCGCCTTGTACAGCCCACCAGCCGTCCATATTCATGGTAACGGTATCAGATTCACCTGGTTGCAGTGTGCCGGAAGCCGGAGAAAGTGTCAGCCAGCCGGTTTCAGCAATATCATAAACGGCAACGATGTTCGGCTCATCTTGTAAATTGGCCATGATGACAAACTTGCCGGGTACCAATAGGTCGCTGCCAAAGCTGCCGCCTGCACTTGAACCGCTTGTAATACCGATAATGTCACTTGCATCGTGTGTTACATTCGTAACAGTCATGGCGTTAATGTCAAATTGTTGATAAACGGCCAATCCTGTTTCACCTGCAGTTTGAGAAAATAACCATAAGAAAGGACCACCAGCACTATATGGGTCGTAAGCAGAAGAATATACATCGCTTAATGTCGTCGGTCCGGTTATAACGATGCTCCCTGCATGGTCGATGAAATATAAGTCGGTCCAATTGCCAACCCAGAATCCGTCTCTGTCAGAATCATAAGAGCAATGACGAATTGCCGGAACAGACGTGTTAATAGAGGATACTAATGTACGGGTATTGAAATCCATTTGATAAAGTGTAGCTGCACCTGCGCCACCATAGAAATAGGTGCCATCATATGTTAAGTCTCTGATTCCGCCAACGCCGGCAATGGTAAATGTTTCAATGAAGTTTCCGGTTAAGTCATAAACGCCAAATTGTCCGGCAGTACCCCAAAAAGAGGTATAGATGTAATTACCATCGGTACAAATCCCTTGTTCACCAGATGCAGATGTTCTAAAGCTGGATAAAATATCCCAAGCAGCTCTGGTGGGTTCCCCAACAATTCTACCACTTGTAGGAGAAAATTCGGAGGTAGCAGAATTAATTCTGTTTTCCATAGTTTGAATGGAATAATTCATCGGAATATTTTCTACTGAATTTCTCGAGCGAGTGTAAACAATTTGATTTCCCCACGTCAAAGTGCCATTACCGTCGTTAGTGATGACAATAGGATTGTAATGTCCGTCAATCGTGTAATTAGTCCAAACCTCAACGGAAGCCGGAGCAGTAACAGTCATAACCGGAGCGGTCATTTGAAAATCTTGTACCATGTTATCCGTAGCTACAACGCCTAACAATGAAGCATTGTTATAGCCGGTAGCAGTAACGGAAAAGTCGTAAGTAAATCCTTCATAAACTTCTCCGCTGTATGAACCGGAAGCGTCCGTGGTAAGGATTAAGGACGGGGTTCCACTGATAGTAACAGTTGCGTTGGCAATGGGGGAGTTGTCGAGTAATGCGGTAACCGTACCGGAAATGTTAGCAGGTACTGGTGCAAGACATGTATTATTATAGGTAAAGAATACACCTGCATCAGGTGCAGTATCGCCCTCGAAGATGGGAATATCGTAACCATCAAAAATTGTAAATGAACACTCATCATCATATTGACCTGCAACCCACTCAAAATCTAATGAAGCAACAGGGCAGCGAACAACAATCGTATCTAATAAAGCACTGCAGGAAGCTGTTCCCACAAGAGTTCCATTGTTTAGAATACGTATGCTTGCGCCGTTCCATCCGTCACCGTACGCATCAACAGCAACGATTTTTATATTGCACAGTTCGCCGATTTCCGCACTTCCACCGGTAGCAATTCCGTTACCTTCGGTCGTAACGGCATGTACAGAGTATCCATATATCCCTGCAGCAGGAACAGTATTATCCGTCCACTGCATATTAGCGCCAACACCCGGGTTGAGTTCTGTATGAACAATGGTACCATTTCTTTTTATAACAATGGAATCAATAGATGTAAGGGGAGCGTTTGCTAATGTAGTAGAAGGATTTGTCCAACTTAAATCCGCGGTTAAAGCAAAATTGATTCCGGGGGTTATGGTAAAGTTGGTAGGAGCATTGGCAATGTTTTGATTATTGACGGTCAATGTTGCAAAACAGCTTACTTGCGTGGAAAAATTGCCAATTAAGGTTTGAGTGGCATTGGCAACATCAATGGCATACAATTGTGCTTGGCTGGCATCTGCATTGTAAGCAGCCCAATAAGGAGTATTTGTTTCACGGTCCATACCAATATCTTGGCCGTAGTTAACGGTAAAACCAGCCGAAAACAAGGTCGTAATATTTCCGGTTGCGGGGTCTAATTCGCTGATACCATTGATTTCTGCATCTATTAAAAGAAAACGTCCATCATTGGTAATGGTCATACCCAAAATAAAATTGGTAGTGTTTAAGGCAATTACTTGTGTTGAGGCGCCCGTAGCAAGATCCACCGTATAAAGTACGGGAGTAGTTCCCAAACTAAGTCCGTATGTTTGTCCGTCTACCGGATTATAGGCAATCGAACCATAAGGATTTCCTGTGCTGATTAGGTTGTAACCACCTGTGCCTGGGTCAATAGTCATAAAATTGCCACTCGTGGACGAAGCAGTATAATACATTCCGTTAATGTAATCAGCGGAATTCGTAAATTCGGGAGCTGTCGTGCCAAAACTCGTAACATTGGCGGGATCTCCCAAGGTGAAATGGCTGATGTCGGTTCCTTCCAAGGCAATTAAAGCATCAGAGGTCAAACTGCGAACAGCCGGATTGCTTTGCACGGTTGCTCTGCTTGTGCGTGGTGCCGGTCCAAAACTGTTTTGAGCCTGTACCACACCAAAACAGAATAAACACAGCATAATCAACGCCGTGTTTAGAAAGTTTGTCGTGATTTTTTTCATAATAATAAATTTTGATTTATAAAAGTGTTCCAAATGTCGCATTTTAGGTTTTTACATAAAAACAGTGCAAAATTAAGCATTATTCTTTTATAAAACATCATTTTTTTAAAAAATAAAATGAAACATTTTTGTTTTCATCAGATAGAGATTTTTATGAACCGAATGATGTATCAATATTATATCCAAAACGGGGATTGTATCTTTTTTGTTTTTCTTTAATAAATCCATAGTTCCCGTCATATTTTATCGTTTTTTTCTCTAAGAATGAAAGAAAATCAACAAATAAAAGAGAAAATGTTTATCTTTGCCAACTCAAATTTTCAGCGTTTTGTTTAATGGACTTCGCAAAATCTGAAAATGGTAAATTATTATGGTAGAAGTCTTTTTTATATCATGAATGAAATAAAAATCCTCCCGCAAAAACGAATTCCTGTTTTCCAATTTCTATTTAGCTTTTTGTTGATAAGTGCATTATTCATATCTTGCAAGCCCAAACAAGAGGAAAATGTAGTGATTAATCCTCCTCAACAATTTGAAAATAATACTTGGACTTTTAAAAAAATAGACAAGGGAAATGATGTCGAACTGGATAAAACGCTTACTTTTGAAGCCCAAATTGACGATATCGAGAGTTTCTATGATGTTAGTGTTGTTTTTGAGTACTTTTCGGATATCCCCGTGCAATCTTTACCATTGGTACTTACCACCCAAACCGCTGATGGTAGAAGTTCGCAAAGTATCAATGTTTTGTTGGAATTTGATGATAAAGAGTCGGTGAAAGAACTAAGCAGTGAAAACGGCAAAAAAGTGATGCAATATACGAAAATAATATATCCTCAAAAAAAATTCCCGCAAAGCGGCAAATACAACTTTATTGTTTATTCAAAATATGACAAAATTAGTTTGCCCGGTGTTAAATCTCTAACAATCAAAGCAGTAAAAAATAATTCTAAATAATTATGATTAAAAAAATCAAATTCATCATTTATGTTCTCATCCTCTTCATTGGCTTTAATCAGTGTAACGGATATGAACATGAAACGATCCCGCGCGTAAAAGTGAATTTTACGATTTATCCCGATGATGTGAATTATTTGGATTTGAATCATTCGGGCGGCTACGTCTATGTGACGGGCGGAGTTGCCGGAATTATTGTTTATCGTGTGGACCAAACCACTTTTTTGGCGTATGATCGCGCTTGTCCTTACGATTGGGAAGATATGGATGCGTGGATTTGTGTGGAAGAGAGCGGGTTAACACTCATTGACGAGAATTGTGGTTCTCGTTTTAATATATTGGACGGGTCTGTTATTAACGGACCCGCCCAATTTCCTTTGCTTAATTATAAGACCAGTTATGATGGTCGTCGATTGCGCGTTTATAATTGAGGAAGTAATTCGCGAACCAATTTTATCATGTTGGGTTCTGCGGTTTTGGCAGCATGAAGAACCTCAAGGTGGTCGGCTTTTTCAACTTGACCGATCACTCCAAGATCCGTAATTACCGATAAAGCAAAGACTTCCATTCCCAAGTAGCGCGCAACGATGGTTTCCGGTACGGTACTCATTCCCACGGCATCTGCTCCCATCGTGTAGAACATTCTGTATTCTGATGGTGTTTCAAAACAAGGTCCGGTTACTGCCAAGTAAACACCTTGTTGTAATTTAATATGATTGGCTTTCCCAATTTCTTTTGCCTTTTTGATGAATTTTTTGGAGTAAGCTTCGCTCATATCCGGAAAGCGCGGTCCCAATTCATCATAATTTCTGCCCATCAACGGATTATTACCCATCAAATTGATATGGTCACGAATGATCATGATGTCGCCAATCTCAAATGAGGGATTCATTCCACCGGCAGCATTGGATAATATCAGCTTTTTAATGCCCATCTTGTTCATCACTTGAATGGGAAAAGTAAGATCTTTCATGGAATGTCCTTCATAATAATGAAATCTTCCATTCATGACCATCACAAAAACTCCATTTAATCTGCCAAAAATTAGCGTACCTTTATGCCCGACAACCGTGGATTCAGGGAAATTCGGAATATCTTTATATGGAATTTCAATTTCTACTTCGATATCTTTAACGATGCCTCCGATGCCGGAGCCTAATACCATTCCAACGGTCGGTTGGGTTGAAATCTTTTGTTCTAAAAATAACGCACTTTCTTTAATTTTTTCCAACATAATCTTGAATGATTTGATTAAACAATAATTCTTTCTCAAATAAAAATTCCACCTTTATCGGTATTGAAAAGATGGGCAACAAAGATACTCTTTTTTTTGTTTCATTAGTCAATAATCGGCAAGCATCTTTTTCAGTGGTCATGATCACCGTATTTTTATCTCCGGTTTCATCATATTTTTGTTGCAGAAGATGAATATCTTTAGCGGTAAAAAGATGGTGGTCGTTGAATGTAATTAATTCTATATTAGAGAATTGCTTTGATAATTCTTGTTGTAAGGGAGCCGGATTGGCTATGCCGGTCAGTAGCAGAATTGGGCTGTTTTTGTGAAGGGGGACCTCTTGGGCTCGGGCGGTAATTGGCTGGGGATTTTCGTATAAATAAGTGGTAAAAAAGATACTTTTTTTCTTCTGTTTGGTAAAATTTTCTTGATATTTTTCACTCTCGGCTAACGACAAATTGCAAGGTGATTTAGTCACAATGATGATATCGGCACTCTTTGCTGCTGTGCGGAATTCTCGCAGATTTCCTGCCGGCATGGGAAAGTCATGAAAGTAGGGCGATGCAAATTCCGTTAAGACAATATTGAAACCGCATTGCACGGCAAGATGTTGAAAAGCATCATCCAACAAGATGATATCCAGATTCTTATTCTCCGACAGCAAAGATTCAATGCCTATTTTTCTTTTTTCGCATACGGCGACGGGCAGAGCAGGGAAATGGGTGTGAAATTGCATCGGCTCATCGCCGATGGTCAGGGCATTGATGGGCAATTCGGTAGTGAAAGTCGAAATATAACCGTGGGTCAATCGTTTGTAACCCCGACTTAATGTAGCAACAGCATATTGCGTGGAAAGCAAACGGATAAGATATTCTACGTGAGGGGTTTTGCCGGTTCCTCCCACGGCAATATTTCCAACACAAATAGTTTTGATGGGCGGTTTGTAAGAGGAAAAACAGTTTTTTTTGTACAAAAATCGCCGGAAATAGGTAATGATTCCATACAAAAGTCCCAATGGAAATAAAAAAATCAGGCGAATTTTTTTCAAAATAGAGTATTAAAATTGGTTAATATAGTCTGCTACTTCGTAAGAAGAGATATCGTTCATGCAGGCGAAATGGTTCTTAGGGCATTTTTTGAATCCGAGTTTTGAGCAGGGGCGGCAGGGCAGGGTGTTGATTTCAAAGATTCTGGCGGCGGGTGCGTCGGGGGCGATGTAAGGATACATTCCCAATTCCGGCATCGTATTTCCCCAAAGTGACGCTATCGGCTTATGCAGCGCGGCTGCAATGTGCATAATCCCCGTATCGGCGGTGAGCACGCAATCGCTTTGTGCTACAATGGATGCCGTAGTGTTGATGGTAAACTTCCCACATGCATTATAGGCTTTTCCATTGAGTTTTGATTCAATTTCCTCCCCGACAATCGCATCATTCTTGTCCCCTAAAAGCACAATGGGCTTAAAAAGAAGATTCCCGATCTCAATAATTTTCTCTGCCGGAATGCGCTTGGTGGCGTGTTTTGCACCGATGGCAACAGCAACGTAACCGTTCTCAAATATTGCCGGCAAGTCGTCAATGTCATATTGGTCACTCTCCGGTATGAAAAAATCCAGTCCTTCGTGGTCATTGCGAACTTTTAAACCCTTGACTGCTTCAAAATAACGGTCAACGATATGTTTTTCGGGAAGGAAGTTTACTTTAAAACGGACCAACACCCATTTTTTAAAATTATGTTTCGGAAAAGTATTGTGCCTACAACCTAATTTCCGGACAATTTTCAACGAGCGCATATTCTTTTGCAAATCTACGACAAAGTCAAAATTTTCCATTTTCAATTCCTGCATCAGCAATTTGAGATTTTCATCATACGTATGAATTTGGTCAACGTAGGGATTACTCTGCAATAAAATTGCATTTTGTTTTTTAACTAAATAATGGATTTCCGCATTCGCAATCTGCCGTTTTATGGCACGAATAATTGGGGTTGTCAGGACAATGTCTCCAATTGAACTAAATCTGATAATTAATATTTTCCGTCGCGACGGAGGTTGTAAATCACTCATTTTACCAATCTTTTTCTTCTTTTTTGATTAGAAATTTACCAAAATGTGTTTTTACGGGGTTGGCGTATATCTGTAACAAATAATTTTTCATTTTATCAGCCGGTACATCTTCTACAATCGACTGTTTATCAATATATTCTAAAAATATTTTTTTCTGTTCAGGGGTATAATGTTCAACAAATTCATCGCTATTTTCCAAAAAATCGTATGCGATGTAGTGATTGGGGAATAATTGAAAATTTTGATATATCTGTTGATCAATCATATCACACACCCTATTGATTTTTTCGTTTTTGCGCAGATTGGCAGGAATCGTATCCAATTCATCAATAATCGGTTTACCGATGACGATTTTCACGCGTCCTTTGAAACAAAAAATCCCGGTGCAAATGCTATTAAAATCTTCCCCTTCTTTTTTTACATATTTTTCTTTTTCCGATAAAGCCAATTCGCGTGCTTTCAGATTATCGCACGGTTCGTATTCGTATGAAATTGTTAAAGGAGTGATTCTGAGCTTTTTAAGTGCATCCACGACGTCAACTTCATCGTTATAATAAGCCAACATTTTGATTAAACCTTGTTGGGTCTTATCAATTCCGTCTTTCGTCCGTCCGTTCCTTTGTGCTATCCAAACCGATTCATGGTCGGTTGCCAAGCTATGATGAATATATTCGGAAAGAAGTTTGGAATTTACCAGTTTTTCGCGAATTGAGGCACTACGTTTTACCAAAAACATCTTGTTTAATAGAGCAACATTGAGCAATAGAGGAGTTGAAACCAAGTTGTCCCCAATGGCTATTCTTGATGTGTTAAGTTGATTATAAAAGAAATATAACTGCAGGTAGGCTGAATCCATGATGATGTCGCGATGATTGGCAATAAACAGATGTGGCGTATCAGTGGAAATGTTTTCCAATCCTTTGTATTCAACATGCGTCGTGGATTGATCGGAAAAAAATTGCAAAACTTTGCGTGTTACAGCGTATTGAAAATCATACTGAGTGGCAAATTCCGTGCACTCTTGTTCCAATGAATCAATGGTAATGCCCATGTTCAAGTATTCCAAAAACTTTTTAAAATCCTTATCTGCAAAGACTTCCTTTCTTACAACAATTGCTTCTTTATGATTAAAAGGACGTATGGATTCAAATTTGTCGGTCATGAAGTACTATTAAAATTTTAGTGGCAAAAGTACATCTTTTTTTCTAATTAAAACTATTATACATTTTAATCTTTTTTAATATTCTTTTTCATACTTACGATAAATATTTTTCTATTAAAAAATGATAAAATTCTCCGCACATTGACGATTAATGATCGGCAACCGCAATTTCTCACTATTGGAGAGGTGGACGATTGGGAGGGGTGGTTTTTTTACCAAAAAACATCCTGCTCTCACAATAAAATCCTAAAATAATGTTGATGGTATTCTTTTTTTTGTATTTTTGCATCTTAATAAGATGAAAAAATTAGCATTAACAGGAGGCATTGGAACGGGTAAAACATTCATTTCCAGAATGTTTATCGAAGATGGTATACCCGTTTTTTATGCAGATGACGAGGCAAAAAAATTATACGCCCGCGCGGATGTGTTAGCGGATGTCCGTAAATTGTTCGGCGATGAGGTTTTTGATGGCGATCGGTTGAATTTCGGCAGATTGGGTGCCATTATTTTTGCCAATGCAGAGAAAAAAGCGCAATTGGAAGCCTTGATTCATCCTTTGGTAATGGAAGCGTTTAATCAATGGGCTGCCCAACAAAATGCCGATATCGTGATGATGGAATCCGCCATCATTTTTGAAGCCCATTTGGAATCCTATTTCGATAAGATAATCGTTGTTCACGCCTCGCTGCCGGTGCGCATCAAACGCATCCAACGTCGCAACCCGGAATTGTCGGAAGCGGAAATTATGCGAAGGATCAATGCCCAACTCGACCAAGAAATCAAATGCCACTTGGCGGACGAAGTGATTGACCACGAAGAGGATATTTAGTTCGAACGGAAATATTGTTTCGGTCCGGTAATTTTTTTTATTTAATTTATTAGTATTGAGTAGATTACAAAACAGTCTTTTCTTTTTCTAATTTCAATAAATGTACGTCCGTGCATCTCTATCTTTTTGGAGCCTGCCGTAGCCACGCGCCATTCCATATTTACGAAAAATACATTACAAACAGACGAATCTTACGGGATTGGACACTACCGCATTACAATATTTACCGGACAGCAATTATTTTTTTTAATGAATGAAGTCTATCCAAAATAAGTGTATCTTTGCTGCGTCTTTCAAAACCGAGAATCGGATTATATCTTATTCAAAGTTGGACGCAACTTATTATTAATCAATCTAATCCAAAGGAGACAACTAATGGAAAAGAGAATCGGAACAGTCAGTGTACTTATTTCAAATCGCGAAATAGTTCCCAAAGTCAATCAAATACTTTCAGAATTCGGCAATTTAATATTGGCGAGGCAAGGGTTGCCTTTGCACGAGCGTGGTTTACATTTTATCTCTTTAATTATGGAAGCCACAACGGATGAATTAAGTGCGATGACCGGTAGATTGGGAAGACTCCCCGACGTGGAAGTGAAGTCGATATTAGCAAAAAGCAAATTTTCAAATCATAATAATCAAAATTTAGAATAATGGATACAAGTAAAAAATTTAAAAATTTTATTGATAAAGATAAACTTTATCGTTTAATTGAAGGCAATGAGCCGACACAAAAGGAGTTAGATGACGTTTTAAACCGCGCTTCCGAATTAAAAGGACTTGGTTTGGAAGATGTTGCCATGCTGCTAAGGGTTACAGACCACCAACAGATTTACCAAATAATGGAAACTGCCAAAAAAGTTAAACAAGAAATTTATGGCAAAAGATTGGTACTTTTTGCACCTCTTTATACCGGGAATCGTTGTGTTAATAATTGTGTTTATTGCAGTTTTAGAAAAGATAACAAACAGATTAAAAGGAAAATACTTGATATGGAAGAAATTTCCACGGAAGTAAAAACGTTGTTGGCGGAAGGACACAAACGTATTTTGCTCATTTGTGGTGAGACACCGGCCAACGGGATTGACTACATGTGCGAAGCCATTCGTACCACTTATGCGGTAAGACAAAACGGACAATATGTTCGCCGTATCAATGTTGAGTTAGCTCCGATGTCTATCGAGGATTTTCGTCGTTTGAAGGAAGAGAAAATTGGGACATACGTATGTTTTCAAGAGACTTACGAACCGGATTTATACAAAACATACCATCCGGCGGGTACTCCGAAAGCCGATTATGAAAACCGTTTGTTGGTGATGGACAGAGCTATGGAAGGCGGAATTGATGATGTTGGCTTGGGTGTTTTGTTCGGATTGGCAGATTATCGTTTTGAGATTTTGGCACTAATGGAACACGCTCACCATTTGGAAGAAGCTTTTGGTTGCGGACCTCATACCATAAGTTTCCCGCGCATTGAGCCGGCAGAAGGAGCTCCCCTTCCGGAACATATTCCCCATAAAGTAAGCGATGACGATTTTAAAAAGATTATTGCCATTATCAGAATTGCGCTGCCATATACCGGCATTATCTTGAGTACCCGTGAAAATGACGATATGCGCACAGAATTGTTTAATTATGGCGTGAGTCAGATTTCCGCCGGTTCCCGTACCAACCCGGGCGCTTATGCCGCCGAGGAAGAACATACCGGCAGTCAATTCCAATTAGGTGACCATCGTACTCTAGATGAAGTAGTTGCAAGTATGATTGAGAGCGGTTATATCCCTTCGTTCTGTACCGGTTGCTACCGGAAAGGAAGAGTAGGTCACGATTTTATGGATTTGGCAAAACCCGGTTTGATTAAAGATTTTTGTATGCCGAATGCGCTTTTTACCTTCCGCGAATACTTGAACGATTTTGCCTCTCCGGAAACGCGCGAAAAAGGAATGAAACTGATTTCCAACTTAATCGAAGAGGTTGAAAAACCAACCCTGAAGGAAACTATCAAAGACAACATCGCCAAAATTGACGAAGGCGAACGCGACATCTATTTATAATAATTAACAAAACAGCAACCGTAAGTCCATTCCAAGTAGTCCACTGAACCGGCGTGGGCTTTTACGGTTGCTCCTACAAAATGGTTTTTGTTCTTTCCTAGCAAAAAACGAAAACCGACTCTTTGGTAGTAAGGAGTGTAAAAATTGAAACTCCGGTTGAGGTAAACGGCAAAGCTCGTATGAAAAACAAATCTGTTATAAATGACTTCAAAAGCCAGAAAAGCTGCTTCACTGAAATACTTGCCCGTTTTTTGCTGTTCGGCAGGCAGGTGCGTTTTTAATTCGCCACTGTAAATCAAATCGAAGCCGCCACCGTAGCGAAATTTTGGACTGAATTGGTGAAAATAGCCCAACTGCAAAACCGTCCCGAGATAATAGGGCTCTACTTTGTAACTATTTTCAGGTGCATCTTTTTTGGATTGTCGCGCCCCCGCCGAAATCGCAACATAAAAGCTATTTTTCTTGACAAATGCCGTATCTTCGACATCAAATGAAAAGGGCAACTCTTTCTGTTTATGAAAATAGCACTTCACTCCCAAAGCCGCCGAAATAGGATTAATGCCCATGTTGGGAAGACAGAGTGCGGCATTGGAAGAGTGTGAAAAATTGGCGCGTAAAGTAAGTGCTGTCTGCGGTGAAATACGATAATCTATCCCTAAAGCCAAGTCAATGTGCGCGTTCAGGTGCGAACCAATATAGCGATTGATTGGGTATTTTATCATATCGTAATACTTTGACCAATAGACTATTCCCGCGCCAAACTGATAATGTAGGGTAAACCGGTTATTGCGATATATTGTCCCATTCATGAATGCGAATACTGCGAATTTATCTCCAAACATGTCATCGTCAAAATGCCCGTAACGCGCCGCAATTCCAAACTCAGGATAGTTAAATAGCCGGTGCCAAGGCAATTCTCCCGTCGTCTGTTTCCCTAAACGTAGTTCAAGGCTGTAGAGAGTCACGTTCCATAAAAAACTTGAATTAGAAGCATTCGGGATAATTCGCCCTACACGAAGTGCCGGTTCAAGGTATAAATTATGCCCGTTCTCATTCTGCGAATAGGTCTTCACACTGAACAATAAAATGCAAGTAATGATCAACACCTTGCGCATCATATTGATTAAGAATTTATTACACGATGAATATATTCAATGGCATCAAAATTTCGGGGCGATAAAATATCTATCCAGCCGGAATTGATAGCATAAACCCGCTTATTTTTTACGGCATCTAATTCAGTGTAAGGATACGTTTTGCAAAAAGCAGCTTTATCTTTTTCGCGAATAAAAATATAATCGGGATTTTCTTGGAGTAATTGTTCACGACTGATGTTCCAAGTGCTCAATGTTTTGCCGATATTATCGCCGCCTGCAAGGGAAATAATGTCGTGAATATATGAATTTCCCGGTGCCGTAAAGTCCCCGGTTTGACCGAATCCGACCACATAATATACTTTTTTGCCGGAATTTTGTTTTTGTGCCTTGAAAGTTGCTATTTTTTGCCGATAAATATCAATTAATGAATCAGCTTCATTTTGTCGGTTTACCAATATCCCTACTGTTTCAATGGTTTGGCAGAGGTTCTCAATTTTACTTTCTTGTTTCACCGAAAAAACGGGAATATTTGCCTGTTCAATTTTTGCCACGTCTTCTTTACTGATGACCGATCCGATAAGAATCAGGTCAGGGTGCAAGGAGAGAAGGTTTTCGACATTGATATTGAGAAGTTTTCCGACTTTTGTAATTTTCGCGGTTTCGGGCGGATAGTTGCAAAAGTCGGAAATTCCCACTAATTTTTGGTTAGCGTTGAGCAGAAAAATAATTTCGGTGATGGCGGGCGAAAATGAAACAATGCGTTGAGGCTCTTTCGCAAGAGTAACTTTTCGCTGATAAGAATCGCTGCCTTGGTAGAAACAATTCTCCACATTTTGCTCCTTGTGAGAACAAGAAACGAGAAGAAACAATAACAGAACAATAGAGCAGCGGTTTCTCAATTTTTATTCTTCAACCGGATTGATTTCCAATAATTCAACTTCAAAAATAAGGGTTGCGCCCGGTTTAATGCCTTGTGTACCTCTGTCGCCGTAAGCTAAATCGGAAGGAATGTAGAAGATGAATTTAGAGCCGATCGGCATCAGTTGTAGTCCTTCTGTCCAACCGCGGATTACTCCGTTCAATGGGAAGGTGATGGGTTCGCCGCGTTGTACGGAGGAGTCAAAAACAGTGCCGTCCAATAAGGTGCCATGATAATGTACTTTCACTTTATCTGTGGCAGTCGGTTTGGCACCGGTTCCCATAACAATTACCTTATATTGTAAACCCGACGGCGTTTCTGAAACGCCAGCGTTCAGCTTGTTTTGAGCAAGATATTCTTGTCCTTTCTTTTTTTCTTCCAACAATATTTTTTGTTGATTATCTTTGATGGTTTGGTCTAACAGCATAAAAGCGGCTTGCATTTGTTCATCGGTCATTTCTCTTGTACCGCCCATGCCGTCTTTTAGTCCCTTGAAAAACATCTCAGTATCTATTTCAATGCCGAGATTCTTAAATTGTTCACCGTTGTTAGCGCCTAACGCATAACTCATTTTTTGCACATTGTTCATTGTGTCTTGTGATTTAGCCGTAATGCATAGACCTATACAGAATAAGCATACGAGGATTAATAATTTTTTATTCATTGTTTTAATTTTAGTATTTTTATTGAGCGGCAAAGGTACATAATTTTTTGATAACGAATGATGAAATATTTATCTTTATATTTATATTAAAATTGTATCTTTGCCGATTATTAATCATGTGAAGATGAACATTAAACGATTTATATTTATATGTATGGCTGCCGTATCTTTTTTTTCAGTGATGGCGCAGCCCCAATCTGATGTCAATTTGCGTAAAAACCAAATAGATACAGCAACTCAAATGATTTGGACAGGTGCCAATTTCTCTTATCAGTTCCCGTTTGGAACCTTAGCCGAAACATTCAAAAATAACTGGAATATTGGCACCGGATTTACCTACAAAACATCTTCTAATTGGACAATCGGACTCAATTTTAATTATCTTTTTGGTTCAAAAATAAAAGACCAGGTTGCGATTTTGGGGACAGATATGCTGACGCAGAACGGAGATTTAATTGATGGAAACGGTCTCAAAGCCACGATTTATTTTGAAGGAAGGTATTGGAATTTGAGTGCCGGCATCGGGAAAATTATTCCTTTCGGAAAATGGAGAAATTCGGGACTCTGGCTTCGTGCCGATTTTGGCTATTTTGAACATAAAATTCGGATTAACGACCCGGACAAACAAATCCCGCAGCTATTAGACGACTACAAGAAAGGTTACGACCAACTTGCCGGCGGTTTCTGTATGTCGCAATTTATTGGTTACATTTTCATGCGCAGAGTAAGGGTGGCAAGTTTTTATGCCGGCATCGAGGTTTCTGAAATTTGGAGTAAAAGCCTTCGCAATTACAGCCTGCTTCTGCACGCCAAAGACGACACTAAAAAATTTAGCATTCTCGTCGGTCCCAAAATAGGATGGATCATTCCGTTGTACGAAAAACGAAAAATCCAAACCCTCTATCAATACTAACCCATGCGACTGTTATACACGTTTTTTATTCATTGCTACTCTTGGGCAGTTGCCCTCGCCGCACTCTTTGATGACAAAGCCAAACTCTGGAAAAATGGTAGAAAAAATGTCTTTCAGTTTTTATCACAACAATGTGAAAATAAGCAGATTATATGGTTTCATTGCGCTTCCCTCGGCGAATTTGAACAAGGGAAACCACTGATCCAAAAACTAAAATCCCAATACCCCACTCATACTTTTTTGGTTACTTTTTTTTCACCGTCAGGTTATGAGGTGAAAAAAAATGACCCCGATATTGACATTATCGCGTATCTACCTTCCGATACTTTGTGCCACGCCAAACGCTTCATTCAGGTCGTAAAACCTGAAGTTGCTTTTTTCGTAAAATACGAGTATTGGTATAATTATATGGAACAACTATATAGAAAAAGTATTCCATTTTATTATATATCAGCTATTTACCGCCCTTCACAATATTTTTTTAAACCGCATGGCAGTTGGTTCGCCCGACAATTATGCAAATGTTCCTATTTCTTTGTTCAAAATCAAACTTCTTTCGATCTGCTCCACAGCATTAAGATTAACCAAGTGATGATAACCGGTGATACCCGTTTTGACAGGGTGGCTGCCATCGCGGCTCAAAATCAATCCCTCGATTTTATGGAGAGTTTCAAAGGAAACAGTAAAATATTGGTCGCCGGTAGCAGCTGGCAACCCGATGAACAACTATTGGCAACGGTTTTTACCCATGTTAAATCACAATATAAATTAGTGATTGCTCCGCATTTAATTGATAAAGAACATATTAATCGTATTAAAACCTTATTTTACAACGAAAAAGTCGTTTGTTATTCCGAGCGAAGCGAAAAACAATTGGCAGATTGTAATGTGTTGATTATTGATAGCATCGGTATTTTGAGCAAGATCTATAGATATGCGCATATTGCTTATATTGGCGGTGCTTTTGCTACCGGTTTGCACAACACGCTCGAAGCAGCCGTTTATGGTATTCCCGTCTTTTTTGGTCCTAAATACCAAAAATTTAGTGAAGCGGTTGCGCTGGTGGAACAAAAAGGCGCTTTTTCCATCACTTCACCTCAGGAAATGACAGACCGTTTGATGCAATTTGAACGAAATCCGGCTTCCTATCAAGCCGCTTGCGATATTTGTAAATCATTTGTAAATAGTAATTTAGGTGCTGTCGAGAAAATTTATACCGTGATTCGACTAACTCGCGGATTAATAGCAGAATAAATGGAAAGAGACACTTTTTTTGCAGATATTCTCCTGCCGCTTCCACTCAAAGGTGCTTTTACGTATCGTGTTCCATACCAGATGAATACAGATATTCAATTTGGTATCCGGGTAGTGGTTCCTTTTGGAAAAAACAAACTCTATTCCGGCATTATTGTAAAAATTCATCAAACCGTTCCGCAACAAGTCAATATAAAATATATTTTAGATATCATAGATACCGGTCCTGTCATTTCCGAAAAACAATTTGCGTTGTGGCAATGGATTTCGAAATATTATATGTGTACCTTGGGCGAAGTAATGGCAGCCGCACTGCCCTCAGCACTTAAATTAGCCGGTGAATCACAAATCATGCTTCACCCCAATTTTGAGGGCGATATCTCCGAACTTACTGAAACAGAAATCCAAATTGTGGAGCATGTCGCTCATCATCACAAGGTTACAATCTGTGAACTCGAAAAAACACTCCATCTCGTCAAATCAATGCCCATCATTAAATCTTTGGTGGAAAAACAAATGATCGTGACCGCCGAAGAAATCCGAGACCCCTATAAAGCCAAAAAAGTGACGTATATCTCGTTGGCACCGCCCTACAATGGCGACGAAGCACAGTTTTATCAACTATTAGACCGTCTGGAACAAACTCCCAAAACGGTGAAACAGTCGGAGGTGATTTTGGCAATGTTGTTTCTTTTACAACAAAATGAAGGGAAAATAGATTTAACGAAAGCCGTGAAAAAAAACGACTTATTGGACCATAAAAAAGTATCTCCTTCGAGTTTGACAACTTTGATTCAAAATGGCGTACTTGTTTCTAAAGATGTGATTATAAGTAGATTAATAGAATATGAGGCACAAGCTGAGGCAGCTAAGATTGCTTTATCTGAAGCCCAGCATAAGGCATTTCAGGAGATACAGACCCAAATGTTGGAACATCAAGCCGTTTTATTACATGGGGTGACCGGCAGTGGCAAGACGGAGATTTATATTAAGTTGATAGATAAGGTGTTAGCAGAAGGAAAACAAGTTTTGTATCTACTTCCGGAAATTGCGCTTACCTCGCAAATTGTCAATCGGTTAAGAATGTATTTCGGCGACCAGGTGGGGGTTTATCACTCGCGCTTCAATGAGTATGAGCGCGTTGAAATATGGAACCGAGTGCTTCACCATTCGGAAACAAATCAATATCGTTTGATATTGGGCGCGCGCTCTGCTTTACTTCTGCCGTATCAACAGTTGGGATTGATTATCGTGGACGAGGAGCATGATTCATCATACAAGCAAATGGATCCGGCTCCGCGCTATCACGCACGCGACAGTGCGGTTGCTTTGGGAAAAATTCATCATGCCAATATTCTATTAGGGACAGCAACTCCTTCATTAGAAACATATTATAATGTAAAACAAAATAGATACGGATTGGTAGAATTGAATCAGCGTTATGCCCAAGGAATGATGCCAGAAATTTGGATTGCCAATATGTTGGAATCAACACGGCAAAAAAAAGTGAATGGCATATTTTCGCAGTTTCTTTTGGACAATATCGCGGACGCATTGGAAAAAAATGAGCAGATTATTCTCTTTCAAAACCGGCGTGGGTTCTCGCTCCGAATGTTCTGTAATTCGTGTCAGTCCATGCCCACATGCAAATATTGCGATGTGACGCTTACCTATCATAAAAAGAGCAATTTGTTGAAATGCCATTATTGCGGTTACGCCATTGATGTTCCGAAGGAGTGCCCGAATTGTCATAGTGCAGACGTAGAGATGAAAGGGTTTGGCACCGAAAAGGTGGAGGACAACTTGGCAGAATTGTTCCCGAAGGCGGTGATACAGAGAATGGATTTGGACACGACTCGTTCGAAAACAGCCTATCAAAAAATCATTACCGATTTTGAACAGCATAAAACCGATATTTTGGTAGGAACGCAGATGGTAACGAAAGGACTTGATTTTGACCGAGTTTCCATTGTAGGGGTGCTCAATGCCGATAATTTGCTTTCATATCCGGATTTTCGTTCTTATGAACGCGCTTTCCAGACGATGTCGCAGGTTAGTGGGCGTGCCGGTCGAAAAGAAGTTCCCGGTAAAGTAATTATTCAGAGCTTTCAGCCCAAACACCCTGCTCTTAAGTTTGTGGTTTCCAATGATTTTCAAGGGATGTATGCTTCGCAGTTGGAGGAAAGAAAACAGTTCTTTTTCCCGCCTATTTGTCGATTAATCAAATTAACGGTAAAGCACAAAGACGAAGCACTTCTTTCCGAAGCCGCTTTAAAATTAGCAGAACTTTTGCGTGAACTATTTCCAGGGCAAATTATGGGACCCAACTTCCCCATTGTTTCCAGAATTCAAGCCTTTTATCTGAAAGATATTTGGATTAAATTTCAAAAAAACGAAAACTTGGAGCATAATAAAGAAATTTTGGACAATCTACTTTCCGAATTTCGCACCACTTCCAAGTATAAAAGTGTTTTCATAATAGTCAATGTTGATGCGTAATCAATAATAAATAACTAATTATCAACTGATTAAAACTAAACAATGATGAATAAGAAAAAATATTATGTCGTATGGCAAGGACGTAAGCCCGGGGTTTATGATACTTGGAAAGAGTGTCAGGCGCAGATTTTGGAGTTTCCCGGTGCCAAGTACAAGGGATTTGAAAGTGCCATGGAAGCGCAAAAACATTTTTTGGGTGGTTATGAAAATTACTATAAGCAGAATCCACCTGTGAAAAAAAAGCAGATTCCTTATTTGACCGACCACGATGAGAAGCCCGATTTGGACAGTATTTGTGTTGATGCGGCGTGCAATATGGTGACACGGGTGATGGAATATCGCGGGGTGGATACTCGAACCGGAGAGCAGATTTTTCATCAAGGTCCTTTTAAAAATGCGACCAACAACATCGGTGAATTTTTGGCATTGGTACATGGATTGGCATTATTAAAACAGCAAGGCAGTAATAAGGCGATTTATACCGACAGTATTACCGCAATTTCATGGGTACGTCATAAAAAACACAAATCAATCATCAGTCCGATTGAGGAAAATGCGTTGTTGTTTGATTTGTTGGCTCGTGCCGAAAAATGGTTGAATGAAAATCAATATGCGAACCCGATTATCAAATGGAACACGCGGCTTTGGGGGGAGATTCCTGCTGATTTTGGAAGAAAATAATGACTTTTTTTAATAATAAAAGAGGCATTGTAATATGCTCAATGCTAATAGATTAATCAATAATTTCGATTATTTAGCGTACAGCAATAATTCTATTTATCTACTTCAAAATGAGAAGAGATGGAAGTTTTGTCCATCACGCTTTTAATGACTTCTGCAACCAATTGAGCGATAGAAACCACTTCAAATTTTTCGGATGGGTGAGCCAACGGAATGGTGTCGGTCACCACGATTTTATCAATGGCCGAGTTTTCGAGGTTTTCCATAGCATTGCCGGAGAGCAGGGCATGTGTACACATGGCATAGACTTTCTCTGCGCCTAATTCTTTTACTCTAATAGCCGCTTTGCACAAAGTGCCGCCGGTGTCCATAATATCATCTAACAAAATCACATTTTTATTTTTCACATTGCCAATTATTTGCAGAGAGGCAACCTCATTCGCTCTTTCTCTTTGTTTAAAGCCGATGGCAAAATCGCAATTCAAAAATTTGGCATAAGTAGAGGCTCTTTTAGTCCCGCCAGTGTCGGGAGAAACAATACATAAATTATCCCAATTCAAATTTCTGATATAGGGCAAGAAAACGGTAGAAGCATACAGATGGTCAACCGGAATTTCAAAAAAACCTTGAATTTGATCTGCATGTAAATCCATCGTAATCAAACGATTAATGCCGGCAGCGGTTAAGAGGTTTGCCATTAATTTTGCTCCGATAGAGGTTCTGGGCTTGTCTTTTCTGTCTTGGCGGGAGTAGCCAAAATATGGAATGACCGCAATGATTTCTGCAGCAGACGCGCGTTTCGCTGCATCAATCAAAATTAACAATTCCATAATGTTCTCCGCCGGAGAAAAAGTGGGTTGAATGATAAAAACATGTTTCCCACGAATGGTTTCGTTGTAATAAGCCTGAATTTCGCCATCTTTAAATTGGACAATTTCTTCATCCAATAAAGGAATATGAAGATTTTGAGAAATTTTTTCAGCTAAAGCAAGGTTTGCCCTCCCCGATACCAAAGCAATTTTTGATTTCATAATGTATTGATTTTTAACGATGTATCATGAATCTTTTGTTTGCGCAAAATTATAATTTTTTTGCTTACGTCGGTCATTTATTTTATAATTTTTTATGTATTTTTGCCGGCGTGAAAAAGCGCCTTTTTTTATACTATATAGTTTTGTTTTTGCTCCTTCTTGTGGGATGCAAGCGAACACCCGAAAATCCCAAGCCGGACAATCTGATCGATTCCGCGAAGCTGACGGATATGATGACCGAGCAATTAGTGATAGAATCCGTTATCTTTTTCGCTCCGCCCGACAGTAATAAAATGGCACTCAGTATTCATTTGTATAATGATTTTCTTCTCAAGCACCATGTTACAAAGGAGCAATACAACCAATCGGTAGCTTACTATTTTGCTGATAGGGAGCAATCAAATGTGATCATGCACCGAATTTCGGATAGATTGATTGCAGAAAGGGAGGAAAAACTTAAAGAATAGGTTTGAGCCCCATTTTCTTACCTTCTTCTAACATCATTTGATAGGCTTCTTCATAATTATTTCCTATCACACCGTCGAGAATAGCTTCGCGAATGGCAGTTTTAATGATTCCCACTTCTTTCGTCGGACGTAATTGAAAGGTTTCCATAATCAGTATCCCGTCAATGGGAGATTTCCAATTTCTGAGTTTGTCTTTTTCTTCAATTTCGATAAATTTCCGGCGGACAATCGCAAAATTAGTCAGGTATTTCTCGACTTTTGCGCTATTTTTGGAGGTAATGTCGGCTTCACACAGGAGCATCAAATCATCTACATCATCGCCGGCTTCAAATAATAATCTCCGAACTGCGGAATCGGTAATAGATTCATCCACAAGGGCTTGCGGACGAAGGTGCAGTGCCACCAATTTTTGAACATATTTCATTTTGTCGTTGGTAGGCAGTTTAAGTTCGCGGAAAATAGCGGGAACCATTTTTGACCCGACAAATTCGTGTCCGTGGAATGTCCAGCCCAAACTCGGATTGAATTTTTTGGTGACGGGTTTTGCGATGTCGTGCAACAAAGCAGCCCATATCAGATAGAGATGATGGCTCACGGCTGCAATTTTATCGACGACTTCCAAAGTATGCCAAAAATTATCTTTGTGTCCTTTGCCGTTGATGGTCTCAATTCCTTTTAAATTAAGAACTTCTGGCAAAAAATGCTGTAATAGTCCCAACTTATCCAGTTGCACGATGCCGACGGAAGGCTTGGGGGAAAGGAGTATTTTATTAAATTCATCAATGATTCTTTCTTTCGATATAATTTTCAGTCGTTCTGCATTTCGGGCGATGGAGGCGGCCGTATCGGGAGCGATTTGAAAATTCAGTTGAGTCGAAAAACGAACGGCACGCATCATGCGTAAAGGGTCGTCAGAAAAAGTAGTATCGGGGTCCAAAGGAGTTCTAATTATCTTATTTTGAATATCTTGAACACCATTGAAGAAATCCACCAATTGGTATTGGTTGGGTCCGTTCAGGGAAATTGCCAAGGCGTTGATGGTAAAATCGCGCCGGTTAAGGTCATCTTGCAAAGAGCCGTCTTCCACGTGTGGTTTCCGAGAATCATAGTCGTATGATTCCTTGCGCGCGCCCACAAACTCAATTTCTTCATCATTATATCTGAATTGAGCCGTGCCAAAATTTTTAAACACATTCACAGCAGGAGAAGGAGAAAGTTTGCGGGCAACTGCTTTTGCCAATCCAATGCCGCTTCCAACCACAACGATATCAATATCTTTTGAATTTCGCTTCAGATATAGGTCTCGAACAATGCCGCCAACAACATACGCATCTACCCCCAATTCGTCAGCAGCCTCTGTAACTAATTGATATATAGAATTTTTTAGTTTTTTACTGTAATCATTCATGCTTTCCAAAAATATCTGCAAAAATACGTGATTTTCATTTCTTTTCAAGAAAATAAAAAACGATTTATATTTTTTTAAAAAAAACGTAGTAATGTAGCTTAAAATTTACTATCTTTGCCGTTCATTTTTTAAATACAATAAATTATGGAAGAGACTAATATGGATCGCTATTCCGACGAGGAATTAGAGGAATTTAGACACATCATAGAAGGTAAGTTAGCCGAAGCTCGCGAAGGGATTGAAGTCTATTTGAATGCATGTAACAATACCGGAAATGATACGATGGACACTTCACCCACCTTTAAGGTTCTTGAAGAAGGCAGTCAGTCATTGGCAAAAGAAGAAAATGCACAAATGGCTTCCCGCTTGGACAAGTACATTAAAAACTTGGAAGCTGCATTGGTACGTATTGAAAACAAAACTTATGGAATTTGCCGTGTAACCGGGAAACTGATTCCAAAAGAGAGATTGAAAAGCGTACCTCATGCTACTTTATCAATAGATGCTAAGTTGAACAGTAAAAAATAGTTTGTGAAAAAGAAGACCTATTCAATCACAGCCATTGCTATTGTTCTTGTATTTATTTTTTTAGACCAAATTCTCAAAATTTGGGTTAGAACGAATATGGACTTTGGCGAAACCATTTCCTTGTGTGGAGATTGGTTGAACCTGCATTTTATTGAAAATGAAGGAATGGCTTTTGGCATCAGCTTCGGAGAAAATTTCGGTAAACTGATGCTATCATTAGTTCGAATCGCGGTAGTCGGTTATTTGATTTATTTCTTTATTCAAAAAATTAAAAAAAATCAAATTGACCTCATTACCACCTGCATTTTGTCACTGATTATTGCCGGCGCGCTCGGAAATATTATTGATTCGGCATTTTATGGAATTTATTTCGATTATGCCCCCTTTATGTATGGACGCGTTGTAGATATGTTTTACGTTAAACTTTTTTTGATTCCCGATTGGGTGCCATATTTTGGTGGTGCTTATTTTTTCCCTGCCATTTTCAATATTGCCGATAGTTGCGTAACGGTTGGCGTTATCGGAATGCTCTGTTTTAATAAAAGATTCTTTCGAGATTTTAAACAAGACAAAAAAGTTCAACCAGAATTATCAGATAATCAAGTTTTTAACAATGAAGATAAAGTATAATATTGCTTTAGTTGCCCACGACAGTTGCAAAGATGATTTAGTGGAGTGGGTAGCTTTTAATAAAGCTAAACTCAAAAAGCATCATTTAATTTGTACCGGCACAACGGGCAAATTGGTAGAAGAGGAAATTAATCGTGGAATTGAGCCTGAATCACGTGATTATATCCGAGTAATGCGGCTGAATTCGGGACCATTGGGCGGCGACCAACAAATGGGAGCTTTGGTGGCAGAAGGCAAAATAGATTTCATGTTTTTCTTTTGGGATCCCATGACGCAGCAACCGCATGATGTGGATGTGAAGGCACTTCTCAGAATTACGGTACTTTATAATGTGCCCACTGCCTGTTGCCGTGCTACCGCTGATTTTATTATTTCCTCCGAACTATTTGAAAACGAGAATTACCAACATAAAATTTATAGCTACGAAACTTACGCAACTCGCGATTTGAAACACAAACAGTGATTTTAAAACAAAGATAGTGCCTTCTTTTCTACATTAATGAATAGTTATTTCACTATTTTTCTTTTTTTTCGCATAGAAATACATACGCAAACAACAAAAGTGTGTTGTTGAGCGTTATGTTGCACTCAAAATAACCAATATGGCAAAATCGAAACGTCTCATTAAAGCGGAAGAAATTTTCAACAGCATCAGTCACGGGTTGGGAGTTTTATTGGCAATTGCCGGCACCGTTCTTTTAATCATTTTTTCTGCCTTGAACGACAATGTGTGGGCAGTGGTCAGTTGTAGTGTCTTCGGTTCCACGATGATTGCACTCTATTTAGCATCTACGCTGTTTCACAGTGCCAAAAAAATGCGCAGGAAAGCACGCTTGAACCACATAGATCATTCCATGATTTATCTGCTGATTGCGGGTAGTTATACACCCTTAACCTTGGTCATTTTGCGCGGAGCATTAGGCTGGACATTGTTTGGCATTATCTGGGCATTGGCAATTGTGGGGGTTGTTTACAAATTATTTTTTTACAAGGGCAGACGATCAGAGCGAAAACTCTCTGCTATTTTGTACGTCTGCATGGGCTGGTTGGTAATCATTGCCATTGTGCCACTAATTCGCGTAGCTAACAGCGCCACTCTCTGGTTTTTATTGGCAGGTGGTTTGAGCTATAGCGGCGGTGTCGTTTTTTATGTGATCAAAAAAATTCCCTTTGGGCACGGACTTTTTCATTTGACCATTCTGGGCGGTACCGTCTGCCATTTTTTTGCATTTTTATCGACGGTTTTATCTTAGCCTGATTTTTCTCGATTTGAAGACAGGGAGTGGTGTAATTTGGAGATAAAAATTGTTGGTTTTTATGTTGATTATCAATAAGTTCAATTACTATAGTGATAAAAATTGATGATGATTAGCGAAAAACGAAAAAAATAAATGCGTACTTTTGCACAAACAAGTTGCTTAAAAAATGTATCTTTTCGACATAAATCTCTACTTAAAAATCTAAAACAATGATAACCCTCCAAGACGCTTCATACATTATTTGTCTCATGAAAGAGAACGACATTCAGATTTGGCTCGACGGCGGCTGGGCTGTAGATGCCCTCTTGGGAAAGCAATCGCGCGAACATAACGACATAGACTTGATTGTCAGCAACGATGACAGAGAAAGACTTTTAAAACTGATTAAGGAAATTGGTTTTGAAGAAGTTGTTGAAGAATATACGACATCTAATCACACCGTGTGGAAAGATGCACAGAACAGAATACTTGATTTGCATTTTGTTGATTTTCAACCCGATGGTAATGTTATTTTTGAAAATGAAAAATTCAATCTTGAAGTTCTTGAGGGTATTGGCATAATCGGTGATTGCGAAGTGAAATGCATCAATGCTTCGTCGCAGGTGCTGTTTCATTGCGGTTATGTTCACCGTCCAACAGACGATGCTGACGTGAAAGCACTTTGTGAGAAGTTCGGCATCACGATTCCAGAAGAATATTTGTGATTTTTGAGCGGAAATATGAATTGGTAATTGTATTTTCGCAATTATTGCTGTCCGGTAAATAATAAATATTTTTGATTAATTTATTAGTATTGAGTAAATTACAGCGGTTTATATTTTGTTAGGCTTACCTTTACGAAGAATGAATAAGAAATCCGAAGGATTTTAATTTCTTATAAAATTGCCTTCACGACTACCATGGTGGGTGGAATGTCCGGCAGAAGCAATGTATCTGACCGAAGCCACAAATCCCGCCGCCTTAGCAAATTCGTTGCGTTAAAAAAATTAGAAATGTGCAAGCGTCAAAACAGCGACTGTTCGAAGCAACCGCAGGTTGCAAGTTTGAGCTGTTTAGCTTGCACATTTCAATTTTTAGCAACAATTTGCGTAGCGGCAAAGCGCGTTTCTTTTGCAACTTATAATCAAGATTTTCTTCCTTGCAGTTCGGCAAAAGCAAACAAGTTTGCCTTTTGCACTCACTTGCTGCGTCAGTTCTTTGGCAAGACAAAGAAAAGTTGAAAAAAAAACATATTGGATTGAAGGGACTTCTTTATGTTGAATCTATACAGTAATAAATCAATTTACCGGACACTAATAATACTTAATTAAAAAAAAACGACATCTGTGAAAGGTGTCGTTTTTTTAATATGAATTACCAACATCAAGTGTTGGATAAGAAATAGGTTTATTCTTTAATCAAGTTCATCATCGGGATCGGTTTATTGTAAAAACCGGTTTCCAATTTCTTGCGTACTTCTTTGAAAACGTTAATGGTTCTTTCCACTTGTTCCAACGTATGGGCAGCGGTAGGTATGATGCGAAGCATAATAACTCCCTTAGGTACAACGGGATAAACAACAATGGAGCAGAAAATTCCGTAGTTTTCGCGCAAATCCACCACAATATTGGTCCCTTCTTCAATTCCGCCTTTCAAATAAACCGGCGTAACGGGCGATTCTGTTTTCCCCAAGTCACAACCGTCGGCTTTCAAACCGCTTTGCAAAGCTCTCACAATAGTCCACAATTTTTCGCGTATTTCGGGACGGGTTTTGATTATTTCCAATCTTTTCATTGCACCGATCACCATCGGCATAGGCAATGATTTGGCAAAAATTTGCGAGCGCATGTTGCAGCGAAGATGGTCCACAACAAATTTTTCGGAGGCAACAAATGCACCAATTCCTGCCATACTCTTCGCAAAAGTAGCGAAATAAACGTCCACCTCATCAATGCAATTGAAATGTTCGGCAGTGCCCGCACCGGTTTTCCCCATTGTGCCAAAACCGTGCGCATCATCAATGAGTAAGCGGAACTTAAAATCTTTTTTCAAAGCTGTGATACCGGCTAAATTGCCCAAATCGCCTGCCATTCCGAAAACGCCTTCGGTGATTACCAAAACGCCGCCGCCTTGTTCGTCAGCCAATTTTGTAGCTTGCTCCAATTGTTTGCGCAAACTGTCCATATCATTATGTTGGAAAACATAACGTTTTGCAAAACTTAATCTTAAACCGTCAATAATGCAGGCGTGCGATTCGGAATCATACACGATTACATCGCGGCGGCTGGTCAAAACGTCAATAATGGAAACCATTGCTTGATAGCCGAAATTAACCAAATAACCGGCAGGTTTTCCCACAAAAGTTGCCAAATCCTGTTCCAATTTTTTGTGATAAATGCTATCGCCGGACATCATTCGTGCGCCCATTGGGGCAGCCATTCCGAAATCCTTGGCTCCTTGTGCGTCAGCTTCGCGCACTTCTGGAAGATTGGCTAACCCTAAATAGTTATTCAAACTCCAATTTAAAACTTCTTTTCCGTTAAAACGCATTTCGGGACCAATAGGTCCTTCCAATTTCGGAAACATAAAATAACCGTCTGCATTGGCTTGATATTGCCCAAGTGGACCCGGTGTTGCTTTAATTCTTTCAAAAATATCTTTCATATTTAAAATATTGAATGTTGTTGTTAAATTTATTCATTTTCTATTATCAGGGCATCGGCAACCACCTCAGCCACCGATTTAATCTCAACGCCCAACTGATAGGTGTGGTTGATTTGCACCAATTGGTCTACGCAATTATGGCAGGGTGTAATGACCACATCGGCGCCGGTTTTGCGAATTTGTTCCGCTTTAATGCCGCCCACCTTCAATCGTCTCTCATTATACTCGCTCATTGCCAGCATGCCGCCGCCGCCGCCACAACAGAAGTTCTCGTTCCCGTAAGGATCCATCTCAATCAATTCCGGCACGGCACTTTTTACCACAAAACGTAACGTATTGAACAATCCGCCGTTACGGGTAATGTTGCATGGGTCGTGAATGGTGTATTTCTTCGTATTCAGCGTTTTATCCAACTTAATCCGACCGCTTTTGATGTATTCTTCGATAAGTTCCACCAAGGGAATCATTTCAAAATCGGGAGATTGGTGCATATAATTCGGACTTTCCCAGCGCAACGCACGGGTGCCGTGACCGCACTCGCCAAGTACTAACGTTTTGCAGTTCAGTCTCTTAACTTCATCATACATATTTTGTGCAATCGCTTTTGCCTCTGTATCGTTGCCTGAAAAATAGCCGTAATTGGTTACATCATACATCTTTGAAGACAATGTCCAGCTCTCTTTGGCAGCATAAAAAACTTTCGCCATAGCCGAAATGGAGAGCGGGAAAAACTTGGGTTCGCGGGGATTTAAAGTGTATAAGATTTTCTTATCCGATTCATTTAAAGGGATTTGTGCATTTTTATCTTCCAAATCGTCTTGCATTTCTTCTTCCATCCATTGGATGGTATCCACAAATTCGTCTTCGGGGATTCCCATATTGTTGCCGGTTGTGACCGCCGCATCAACGGTAGCTTGCAAAGTTTTGGGCACGCAACCCATTGTTGCGAGCATTTGTCTGCCGGTGTGCACAATATAGGGGATATCAACGCCGATGGAGCAATGTTTCACGCAACGTCCGCACATGGTGCACGCTCCGTATAGCGAATCCACCATTTCTGCTACCATGTCGTCGTTTAATTCTTTGGCATTCACTAAGTTAGGAGCAACTTTTCCGATAAAAGTACAATATTTTCTGTATATAGAAGCGACTAAATCTACTTTTTTCCCGGGCATAAATTGCGGGTCGTCGAAAGTCTTGTAAAAGAGGCAGCTTGTGCCACACAGCCCGCAATGGACACACGCATTGAGATGAGTAATCAATTTACTATCCGTTGAATTTTCCAGGATAGCGATCGCTTTTTTCTTTGCTTCTATATCCATCACTATTTATTTTAAAGCATTTTGTAAACGATTCATTGACTCTTTAATCACACTTCGCGGATATGCCAGATTAATGCGCATAAAATTACGCCCCTCTTCGCCGAAAATCAGACCGTCGTTGAAGCCGAGTTTAGCTTTATGAACCAAAATGTGGCATAGTTCCTCGTGCGACAGTCCCAAATTCCGAAAATCTACCCAAAGCAAATAAGTTGCCTCGTGATCGAATGTGCGAAGTTTTGGCAGATTACTTTGAATAAATTCTTGGCAATATTTTACGTTATCCATAAGATAATCAATTAGTTGTTCCAGCCAATCTTCGCCGTATGTATAGGCAGTTTCCAACGCTATATCGCCGAACACATTACCTAAGATATGGACGGCATCATTCATTTTTTGTTGAAATTGTTGGCGTAATTCGGGGTTGGAAATAATAATTTCAGACGTTGCCAATCCTGCTATGTTGAAAGTCTTGCTCGGTGCCATGCATGTAATCGTATGATGAGCAATTTCTGGAGAAATATTAGCCACCGGTAGATGTTTAAATCCTCGCATAATCAAATCGGAATGTATCTCATCACTGATTAACAAGCAGTTATATTTCAAACACAATTCAGCCATCTCTTTTAACTCTGCCAATTTCCAACATCTCCCAACCGGATTATGCGGATTGCTGATAATCATCATTTTCGCACCTTCTCTCAATTTTTCTTCCAAATCTGAAAAATTGATTTGATAAGAGCCTTCAATTAACATCAAAGGATTTCTGACAATTTGTCGTCCCTGTTTTTCGATAACGGCAAAAAACGGGTGATAGACAGGTGGTTGCACGATAATTTTATCGCCATTATTTGTAAAGGTCTGTATCAGGAATGCCAAACCTGAAACGATTCCGGGAGCGAAAGTTATCCACTCTTTTTCTATTTTCCATTGGTGACGTTTCCACATCCAATTGACGATAGATTGGTAGAATCCGTCAGTATGATAGAAGTAGCCTAAGATGGGGTGTTCCAATCTTTTTGTCAAGGCATTTACCACAAAATCGGGGGTTTTGAAGTCCATATCGGCGACCCACATGGGCAGAAGGTCGTCACTGCCAAAAATTTGCAGATTGATGTCATATTTCAGACTTCCCGTATTTTGTCGGGGGATTACCTCATCGAAGTTATATTTCATGGTTAATCAGCCATTAGTATCTCTAATATTTTGATAGCGCAATCGCTGATG
>Ga0265294_10001040_pt1 | contig 37659 bp, 36 predicted proteins | sample MunlanPumphouse3_FD_192504 | JGI IMG/M metagenome (GOLD analysis project Ga0265294, IMG submission 192504) | Groundwater microbial communities from a municipal landfill in Southern Ontario, Canada - Pumphouse #3 | ecosystem: Environmental > Aquatic > Deep subsurface > Groundwater | place... | reverse complement strand
TTGATAGGTTCTCCCATATCTAAAATAAAAATTTCGCCCCCTTTTCCAATACTTGCGGCTTGCAAAACTAACTCGCATGCTTCTGGGATAAGCATGAAATATCGAGTAATATCCGGATGAGTGACCGTTATATTTTTCCCTTGTTCTATTTGGGATTTAAACTTCGGAATAACACTTCCGCTGCTTCCTAAAACATTTCCAAATCGAACAGCAACTATTTCTGTATTTTCTGGTGTATTAATATTTTGAGCATACAATTCACAAATTCTTTTTGTTGTTCCCATAACGTTGGTTGGACGAACAGCTTTATCGGTTGAAATTAAGACAAACTTTTTGACTTGATGTTTAATGGCGCAATCAATACTGTTTTTTGTTCCAATAATATTGTTCATAATCGCTTCTGTAATATTATCTTCAACCAAAGGCACATGTTTGTATGCAGCTGCGTGTATAACAATATCGGGTTTATATTTTTCAAAGGTTTTGTCCAATAACTCTTTGTTGACGACGGATTGCATGACTAAGATAGGTTTATATACAGCCAATTCTTCAGCAATGGTGTATAAGTTAAACTCACTGTGATCAAGCAAAATAAGCTGTTTGGCTTTAAAATGGATACATTGTCTGCTAATTTCACTTCCAATGCTTCCCCCCGCACCTGTAATTAGTACCACTTTATCTTTAATAAAACTTTCAATGAGTACTTTGTCTAAATCTTTAGGATGTCGTGCCAATAAATCTTCGACTGAAATGTCTTTAAGCTGGGTTGAGAAATCTTTGTCTTGAAGTATTTGTTCTAACGAGGGAAGAATTTTAATCACTTTAAAATAAGGATTTAATTTCTCATAGATTTCTTGGATTCTTTTTGTGTTTGTACTTGGCATTGCAATAACCAAAAGCTCATATTTTTTTTGTTTTTGAATAATACGTTTTAACTCATCTTTAGAAATAATCTTAACCCCATCAATACTTCTTTTTTGTAAAATGGGGTCATCATCCACAAAATATTTGACTTTAAATGCACTGTTTCTAAACTCTTCTTCAAGTTTTATCCCAGCTTTTCCTGCACCATAAATGACTGCTATTTTATTTTTATAAATTGTATTTCGGTTCATAATAAAATGATAGGCATACATCAAAAAAGTAATTGCCAATAAGTAAAAAGCCGCTTCAGAAGCCAAAAGAGCAAAACGCACTTTGCCATATAAAAAAGGAGCATACACAATAAATGCTACAAAATAAACCACTGTTTTTATTAAAAAAGTTCGCGTTGTTGCTTTGCTCCAACTTAAACTGTAATCTTTAAAAATAAAAATGGAAGCTAAAATTCTAACTCCCAAAGCAAAAGCGACTACTTCCCATATCATATCTTGGTGAAAAATGAAAAATGTCCACCAAAAGGTGATTACCGTCAACACGGTTATGACTAAAAAGTTGAGTATTCGTTTGTCTATTCTAAGCATCGTTTTCCAAAGTATTAATTATAACATCACATATCATTTTCACATCTTCAATTGTCATAGAAGTGCTACTTGCTACGCAAATTCCATGATTAAAAAGTTCTTCACTTGTACCATCAATAATACTCTTTGAAGTTTCAAACAATTTTTGCATATGCATAGGCTTCCAAAGTGGACGAGATTCTACGTTAACCTCTTCAAGCACTTTCATAATTTTATTGTAATCGGTTTGTTTAAAAGTCAAAGCAGTAAGCCATCTATTACCACGACTATTTTCAAGTTCTGGCATAAAAGTTATCTCTTTAATATGTCCTAAAAACTCTTTATACCATTCAAAAATCTCTCTTTTTTTCTGCACCCGTTTTTCTATAACTTCCATTTGAGCAACGCCAATAGCTGCAAGAACATTACTCATACGATAATTGTATCCATATTCTAAATGTTCATAGTGAATAAAAGGCTCTTTTGCTTGTGTAGAGTAAAATTTCGCTTTTTCAATCCACTCTTTATTATTACTTACAAGCATCCCACCACCACTTGTAGTTAATATTTTATTGCCATTAAAACTATATATACCAAAATCGCCAAATGTTCCTGAATGTTTACCATTATAAGTCGCACCAAGGCTTTCTGCTGCATCTTCTATCAGATAAACACCATGAAGCCTACATATATCAGCTATTTTTTCGATATTTGCGCATTGTCCATATAAATGGGTAACTATTAGCGCTTTAGGTTTTTTATCACACTCACAGAGATATTTATTTAAAAGTTTTGGTGATAAATTCCATGATTCTTTATCACTGTCTATAAAAACTGGTTTTGCTCCTTGGTAAAGTATTGCATTAACTGAACCAATAAATGTAAATGAAGAAGCTAATACCTCATCATCTTTCCCAATACCTAAAATTCTTAAAGCTAAATGGATAGCTGCTGTTCCACTTGTAACAGCTAAAGCATTCGACGTACCAGTATACTCTTTGATACTCTCTTCAAACTTATTTACATAAGCACCTAATGGAGCAATATAGTTACTTTCAAATACTTTTTCTATATAGTTTAATTCATTTCCACTCATATGGGGCGCACTTAAAAAAATTCTTTTATTCATTTATATCCTCTACTTCTTTGCATGGATTTCCATAAGCTTTTATTTTATTGTCTATATGTTTTATTACAACTGAACCTGCTCCAATAACAGAGTTTTTGCCAATGATTATTCCCTGAATTACACAAGAACCTATTCCAATATGAGTAAATTTACCTACTTTTACATTCCCAGCGAGTGCTACATTGGGTGATATATGGACAAAATCTTCTATTAAACATTCATGTTCTATGATACTTGCAGTATTAAGTATGACTCCATCTCCAATTACAGCTTTCGCGTTGATTACAACATTTGGCATTACTACAGTTCCAACACCAATAGTAACACTTGATGAGATTATGCTACTTGGATGTATCAAACTAACTACTTCAAAACCACTCATTTTTACTTTATCAAAAAGCTTACTTCTTCTTGTGTTGCTACCTATTCCAAATACAATAGGAATATAATTATTATTTTTTATGTCATCAAATGTTGGATAACTATTTTGTCCATCATCTATAAAAATAATATCATCATATCCACAAGTTCTTGCAATATCTGCTACAACAAACCCATGTCCACTAGCACCATAAATATATATACTTTTCATTACTTGCTTCCTGTAAATTTTTCCATAGTGATACTTGTAGATGAGCTTATATCACTTCTTTTTATTACTTTTAAAAACGTCATCCATAATATCTTTATATCCAATAAAAATGATTGATTATCTACGTACCATACATCATACGTAAATTTTTGCTCCCAAGTTATAGCATTTCGACCATTGACTTGTGCCCATCCTGTGATACCAGGTAAGACAGAGTGTCTTCTTTTTTGTTCATTGTTATAAACCTCTAAATACTCAATCAAAAGTGGACGAGGACCGACAAAGCTCATTTCACCTTTAAGTACATTAAAAAGCTGAGGAAGTTCATCTAAACTCGTACTTCGTATAAATTTACCAATTCCAATAAGTCTTTGTTCATCGGGTAATAAATTCCCATTCTCATCTTTCTCATTGCTCATAGTACGAAACTTATAGATTCCAAAGATTTTTTCTTTATACCCTGGTCTTTTTTGTTTGAATAAAATTGGTCTTCCTATCTTCAACAATATAAGTAAACTTAGCACAATATAGATAGGTAAAAAAAGTATGATTAAAAAAAGTGCCAAAAACTTGTCAAATATTGATTTAAGCATCATAAACCTCTAAATACTGTTGAACGATAACATTTATATCAAACTCATTTTGAGCTTTTATTCTACTTTGTTTGCCCATTTCTTCTCTTAACTCACTACTATTTACTAAAAGATTAATCTTTTCTGCTAAAGTTTTACTGTCTTTTACAGGTACTAAAAAACCATTGACCCCATCATCAACCACTTCTTTGCATCCTACAGCATCTGTAGTTACTATTGGTTTTCCCATCGATGCAGCTTCAAGAAGTGTCCTTGGAACTCCTTCTCTGTAGCTTGGTAATACAAATATATCACACTTCTCTATCTGTTCTTTTATATTATCTTTATGTCCTAGCCATTTTACATTTCCACTATTTAAAAAACTCTTACTTGCACAAGAGATATTTCCCTCATCCGTATCACCAATTAATATAAACTTTAGATCTTTATTTTTTAAAATCTCTGCAGCTTCGTAATACTCTTTAATCCCTTTATGCCATATTCCTCTTGCTATCATAAGTATGGTAAGAGGTGAGTGATGAGTAATGTGAGATGAGTAGTAGGATGTGGATGAAAAAATTTGTGTGTCAATTCCTGAACTTTTTATGAGTATTGCTTTTTCTTTTTTTACTAATTTTTTATCAATAAAATACTGCCTATCATCACTGTTTTGGAAAACACAGTAGTGTGCTTTTTTATTGGCTTCTTTATAGAGTGTATTCATCACTTTTTTTACTGTTTTTGCTTTTTTACTCTCTTCAATATAAAAACTTCCCAACCCTGTAACCGCATTTACTATTAAAGGGATTTTTGCTAAATGTCCTACTATTGAACCATATATATTTGGTTTTGCTGTAAAGTTTTGTAATATATCCAGTTTCAAAGGTTTAATCACTCTATAGATGTTTCGTATGGTGCCTAATTCTTTAAAAGGATTAAGGCTTTGCCTTTTTATTTTGTACTCTAGAGCTTTAATACCATACTTTTCAAACTCATCAAATTTCTCTCCTCTTGGACAAATCGCATACACTATATAACCTTTTTGAACCAATGCTTGCATAATAGGCAAACGAAAAAGAAAAAGATTTAAATCGAGATGCGATAAAAAGGCTATTTTTTGACTCATTGTTTTTTCTTCCAAACTTCTAAGCAATACATCGTCCAAAGCATTTTAGCTCTTTTTTCATCTGAAATGTTTAATCTCTTTGATAATAAATCACCAATAAATCGTTGCTCTATAAATTGGCTGGAATAACTATTATTATTTAAACTATCAAAAATATTTTCTTTAAGATCATTTTCTATCCATTTTTTCAGTGGTACTTCAAATCCTCTTTTAGGTTGCGTTATCAACTCACGGTGTAAATATTTCTTTGATAACTCTCTTAAGATATACTTCGTTGAACCTCGTTTTATTTTATACTCATTTTTCAAAGTGGGGACAAATTCAAGCATATACTTACTTAAAAATGGACTTCTTCCTTCTAATGATTGACTCATTGTAGCTATATCCATTTTTATGAGTAAATCACTGAACAAAATTAAATTAAAATCAAGATAAAGCATTTTCGATAAAGATTCAAGTTCAACACTATTTATATATTTATTCATTTGCATATTTATTTGATTTTCTTTAAATTGATATTCATCTTCAAATATGTCGTTAGTACTACTTAAATAAAATTCAAGTCCTTGCCTTTTTGCCATTGATAGAAGTCTATATCCATAGTTGTATAAGGATTTTTTATTGTGTGGTTTTGGAAGTATTTTAGTTAAAAAAGAAAATTTACTAGCAATATCTATCAAACCATTTGCTGTTGGTACATACCTTCTATAACCACCAAAAAGCTCATCTGCCCCATCTCCATTAAGTATTACTGTTACATATTTTTTAGCCTCTTTTGATACATAGTAACTGGGGATTGCGCTGCTATCCATAAAAGGCTGTCCATAGTTAAATAATATCTTTTCTATATCATCTTTTAGATTCATAGAAATTGATAGTTCATGATGAGTTGTATTATATTTTTGTGCTGTAAGTTTTGCTAAATGTGATTCATCGTAAGCCCCATCAAACTTCACAGTAAAAGTTTTAAGGTTTTGTTTATACTCACTTGCTATTGCTACGATTAAAGAACTATCTATCCCACCACTTAAAAAAGCCCCCACTTCCAAATCTGATGATTCTAATCTGTCTTTGATACTTCGGTGTAACAGTTCATCTACTTTTTGTAATGATTGTTCAAAAGTTAAATTTGTTGTTTCTTTATAATAATTCTTTATGTCAAAATATGGTTGTTGTTGAATTTTTAAACTCTCTATATCAATCGCATAAAGATATCCTGATTCTAAGGCTATTACATTTTCATAGGCTGTAAATTCTTTAAAGAAAAAGCCACATCGCAAATATGACTCTATCGCTGTTTCATTTATTTTTAGATTTGTAATCCCTGCTTTTATAGCATTAAGTTCACTTGCAAATAAAACAGTTTGTCCATCTTGATACAAATAAAGTGGTTTTTTACCCGCTCTGTCTCTTGCAAGGATGAGTTGATTGGTTTCTTTATTTAAAATACAAAAAGCAAACATTCCATCAAGTTTCTCAAACATTTTTTCTTTATATTTTATATACAGGTATAAAAGTGTTTCAGTATCAGATGTAGTTTGAAATTCAAACTCACTTAGCTCATTTTTTAGTTCAAGATGATTGTATATCTCTCCGTTAAAAACTATTGTGTAGTGTCCAAAGTGAAATGGCTGATGACCATGAGAAATATCTTGAATAGAAAGTCTTGTATGGATTAATTCAATATTTTTATAGTTATAACTAGATTGTTCATCTGGACCACGATGAAACAAACTTTCTTTTATTTTCTGTAAGTCAAACCTTTTATAATTAATCGCTCCTGCTATTCCACACATTATTTGATTAACCTAACTTTTTTATTTTCAATTGTATAAATTTTATTGCAGTTCTTTATTGTACTTAATCTATGTGCAATAATAATTAATGTTTTATCTTGGCTAAGATTATAAATTTCATCCATTATTTCTTTTTCTATAGCTTCATCAAGTGCAGAAGTTGCCTCATCAAGAACTAATATTTCTGGTTCTCTATATAATGCTCTGGCTATAGCTATACGTTGTTTTTGTCCTCCACTTAATTTAACGCCCCCCTCTCCTACAAAAGTATCTATTCCATTTTGATATATTTCTAGGAATTCAAGTATTTTTGCTGTTGATAAAACATTTTTAATTCTTTCTTCATTATATTCCAAACCAAAAGATACATTATCTGCAACGGTACCATCAAACAAATAAACACTTTGTGGAATATATCCTACTTTATTTCTCCAACTTCTTACATTTGATTCATCTACTCTAATATCATCTACTACCATTTGACCATTTGTAGGTTTATAAAGTCCAATTATTATATCTACTAATGTACTCTTTCCACTCCCACTAGCTCCAATGAAGGCTATTTTTTCACCCTTTTCAATTAATAAATCAATATTTTCAACTACTTTTTTATTCTTGCTATATTCAAAGTCTATATTACGTAAATAAATTCTTTTTTTAAAACTAATCTCTTCGTAACCAAGATTTTCTCCATTATTCAATAAATCATTATAAATCAATTCAAAAGCTTTATGATTAAATTGTACATGATGATATCCATTAATGATTCTATTGGCTGATGGCATTAATCGGTAAAGACCCAAAATAAACATCGAAAGTATGCCTAAATGATTTGATATATTTTCATTATTTATATATATCAAAAGAACAACTATCATGGAAACTAAAACAAAGCCTATCGTTTCTAATAAAAGTCTTGGAATATGAAATAAAACTTCTGAAATTATATTTGCTCTTGCAAAACCATAACTTGATTCTTTAAAACAATTTAATAAAATTCTATCATTTGATTGAAGCTTTATCATTTTATAATTACCAAATGAACTATTAATTATCTCATGAAATTGTCTTTGAAAACTTTCTCTTGACGTTCCTTGAAATTTCACTTTTTGTGAAATAATTCGAACTACAAAAATAAAATTCACTAGTAAAAAAATGGTTATTATAATTGTTGTTTCCCAATTGATATACAACATTATAGAATAAATTAATAAAACAATGAAAACCTCACTTATCATGAGTAAAACGGCTGATATCATGACTGTTAAATATTGAGTTTCATTAATAATAATTTTTGTCAATTCACTGCTATTTCTAGATATAAATTGTTGATATGGTAAATTCATATAATGTTGAAAAAGCATGAGTGATAAATTATGTGTCATACCTTTTGAGAATTTTGATAGCAAATAAAAATATAACAGATTAATTATTCCTCTAAAAGAATAAAAAAAGATTAACCCTACACCAAAGGCAAGAACAAAGTTTATTTCATTTGAAAACCCAAAAAAGTTATAAAATAAACTAAAATACTTATTTTCAGAAATTTTATTAAAATCTGTTGCAACTGATATAAATGGCATAATAACAACAACTGCTACTGTTTCAATAATTGCAACAAAAACTGAAAAAATAATAAGATAAGTCAAAAAAAACTTTTCTTTCTCAGAAAACAGTTTAATAATTTTTTTTAACAAGCTCTAATCCTTTTCTTTCATTATATAAATAAAATAAATAAAACCAAAAAATTGGTTGCCTTAATACAAAATGAAAAAGGGAAAACACAAATAACGCAATTAGTGCTGAAAATAAAAATATTTTTTTCTGATTAATTAAATGTTTACCAATATAATAAAAAAGTATAATATACATAAAGAAACCAATTATCCCTGTTTGAGTTAATATATCAATTAATGTATTATGTGCTTCTGATGTATGATTTACAATTTCTAAATAAGAGTGAGGACCTCCCCCTAATCCTATAATAGGTGATAACATAAAGTTTGAGAAACCATTTATTAATAATGTAATACGATGTAATGCAAGAGTTCTACTATCATCAACAATAGAAACAAATATATCAAAAACAATTTTATAAATAAATGAGTATTCTAAAGCAACTATAATAAGAAAACATAGAATAATAATAAAATTAAATAGTAAAAAGAATTTTAGCTTCCGTCGTTTTTGAATCTCTATACATAAATAATATATAAAAAGACTTATAACCCCAGAAATAATTGAGAGATATAAAGCCTGCCCTTTTATCTGAGTTATTACTACTAATTCTAGAATTAATAATACAAATAAAATTCTTCTTTTATCTTTAAAATAGTAAATTGTTAGAAATAAAATAGGCGAATACAATAGTGATAATTGATTTGGATTTTTTGATAATGCTGTAAATCTTGCTCCCTCACCACCATAATATTTCATTAATCCAAAAGTTTCAAAAAAAGACTGAGGAATAATAAAAACTAAAGAAAAGAAAATAACTATAAATATAATTGTTTTTTGCATTGTATAGTCATTTTCTTTATAATCATTTTGTAATTGTAAAATTATTATAACCATTAGTATAAAAAAATATGCTAAATAATCATGAACAATCATTCTTGGTTCAAGATGTATATCTACGTAAACTGTATATAAGCTTCCTAAAGTTAATATTAATAAATAAAGTAACCAAAACAATACTAATATTTTATTTTTAAATATCTCTTTAATTACTTCATAACTATTTTGACTATAAATTACATAAAATCCAAGTAATAATAAAATAATTTCACCAAATCCTAATGGTAAATTAAACAGCCTTAATTGTGTATTTATAGTCATAATAATACATAGAATAACTATATTAGTAAAATTCTGATTTATTTTCTTTTCTAAAAACATTTATTTGCTCATGTATATATTTGTTAGTTTCATTGATAAATTATTATATGTATATTTCAATAATTCTTCTTTATTATACATATTAACTAATGTATTTTGTTCCCATTTATTATATAACTCTTCAATAACTTGTTTTAATTCAATTGTATTTTCATACAATATATATCCACAATTTATGCTTTTAAATTTTTCTTCTATTTCGGGGTCCTTTTCTCCATTTATTAAACATACAATAGGTTTCATTGTACTTAAATACTCATAAAATTTTCCAGTTAACATCCCTTTCTCTTTTTTGGTTGCCCATGTTAACATCAAATTTACAGTCGAATTTCTTTGCAATTCTTTTGTATCTTCTAAACTCAATTCACCTCTAATATCACTACACTCTTTTATATCGTATTTGGAAGCCCACATTTCCCAAATTGAAGAATCAGTTCCTGCATAAACTAATTTAATATTATCTTTTATTTTATTTTCATATTTTAATTCTTGAATTGATTTAAATAATATTTCTGCATCTCTTTTTCCTCCATATAATGCTCCAGTATAAGTAATAGTGAAGTTCTTTTCTTTTTCGCAAAAGCCTGGTTCATTATTATGATTCTCAAATTCAAATCCATTAGTAATGATTTCAATGTTATGGTTATATTTTTCTAAAATATGCTTTAATCCTTCACTAACTACTACAATTGCATCAGTTTTTGTAAAAATAATTTTATTAATTTTATTTTGCAATGCTCTGAAAAGAATTACCGTTTCACTATCTCCAAAGGGAAGATCTCTAAAATCTGCAACCCAATAACAATTACGATAAATTAATTTAAGAAAATACGCCACAATATGATTTGATATAGGACTAAATGTAGAATAAATATATTTGATATTATTCTTTTTTATATAATAAATACCATATAAAATCCCAAAAAATATATAGATAATACCCCCTTCATAGTGAATATTTAAAGGAAATGAATTTCTTAATTTTTTAAAAAAAGATATTTTTTGAGTATACTTCTGAAAAGAAACGCTATTTTCTTCTTTTTTTATATAATTCTTCCTATTAAACAATCTTTTTATCATTTGTAAATCAAAAGTTGGCAAATATTTATATTGAACTTTTTTCAACTTATTTAGCAATTTATCATTTTGAAGGAATTTATATCCACCCGTTGTAAATAAAAGGATATTCCAATCTTTTTTGATTAAATTTTTTGTTAAAAAATAAGTTCTTATGGAACCAATGGCTTTAATAGGAGGAAAGTAATATGCTATTACTAAAAGATTCTTATTCTCCAACATTTAGTCTTTCTTAATTCGGTATTTTTTATATATATTCAAAAGCATATCCCATAATTTTTTTTCACTACCATAAACACTATGTAATTTTTCTTCTCTAGTAAGATATATTTCTAAATCTTTTTTTTTCCATAACATCTTTTTTAAGAAAAATTCGATATCTTCATTTTGAGCCGATTCACTTGGATATGGTATTCCTTCTAACTGCTTAAATGCCTCATTTCTTGTTATTTGTTCTGAAATAATTAGTGTTGATAAATGAATTTTTCTTTTATCAACATTAAATTTTTTTGGTAAAATATATCCTTGATAAAACCGTGTAAAAACAGACTCATAATGCTTATATGGATAAGGTTTATAATGAAACTCTTTTTCTAATACTTCTAATACTTCAAATTTATTATAGTCAGGTAAATAATCTAAAAAACCAATCCACTTTATTTTTCTTAAAAACTCATGATAAACAAAATCTAATGTACCGAAACTTGGAAAAGTTTTTAGTTTTACATTCCCTTTTTTACTTAATTCCTTTATGTTTTTCTTATCAAATTTAAACCAGTTCCAATTATTTGGTATTTTCATTCCTTCAGTAGCAATATTTGAACCAGACAAAATATATTTCACTCCATATCTATTAGCTAATTTATAATTAACAGCCAACATTGCATTATCATAAAGTAATTCAACATCAATTACATCTGCATCAAAAAATGATTGCATTAATTGTCTGTATTCAGACCAATCAATTACATGGGTATAAAGTTCAACATCAAGCTTTTCTATAAGATTTTTGATATTACTTACTGCTAATTCACTATTCCAACCATTATCCATATGTACAGCTAAAGGACGTAGCCCTAACTCTTTTACTTTTACTAATGTATAAGAACTATCCACTCCACCACTTACACCAACAATACAATCGTAATTTTTTCCCTTCCCATCTTCTTTAATTTTTTGAACAAATTCCTCTAAATTTAAATTAACTTTTTTAATAGGATTCTTTAACTTTTTAATAAAATCTTCACAAAAATTACAATTACCATGTTCATCAAATATTATATCTTCTGCCGTGGTATCCATTAGGCATCTATTACATTGCTGGTATTTCAAATTTAATCCTTATTAAATAATTTTATTAGTGTTTCATACCTAGGATATGATATTAATACTGCTTTATGTGGACCATGATACACAAACATAGAGCCTGCTGCAACTGCATCAGCACCTGAATCAACTGCCTCTTTAAAATCTACTATTGTTCCCGCACCACCACTTGCCACTATAGGAATAGTTAATTTTTTTGATATTATACTTAAAAAATCTTTATCATAGCCTTCCCCTTTCCCATCATTATCAATTGAATTTACTATAATCTCCCCGACTCCTATTTTTTCCATTTTTAATGCAAAAGTTATTGGATCTTGCTTTGTTTTTTGAGTTCCACTTTTAGTATATAAACTGTATTTCCCAAAAAAACTTTTTTTAATATCCAATGAAAGAACAATACTTTGTGAACCAAAATAAACAATTAATTCTCTCATTAATTCTTCATTTTCAATGGCAGCTGTATTTAAAATAACTTTTTCAATACCTAAACTAAAAAGTTTTTTAGCATCTTCAAATGTTCTAATACCTCCACCATATGCTAAAGGAATAAAAGCTTCAGTAGCAATTTCTGCTATCATTTCAAAGTCAATCATTTTGTTTTTTTTAGAAGCCTCAATATCAAGTAATACAATTTCATCAACTTCTTTTTCATTAAATATTTTTACAGTATTAATAGGGTCCCCTACATATTTATGATTTTTAAACTTAACACCTTTATAAAGTCCTCTATCTTTTATTAATAATGTAGGTATAACTCTTGTTCTTAACATTTTATTACTCCAATGTAGTTATACATTTAGGTTTTTTTTTCGAAAATTATCAAAATTACTATTCTTAACAAATCCATTATATTTATAATTATTTTCAAACATTATACATTCATTTTTATCCAGGGTTTTAATAATCTTTGCTGGATTTCCAGCAATTACACAATACCCATCTGAAAATGATTTTGAAACTACACTTCCTGCCCCTACAATAGTAAAATCTCCTAATTCTACTCCCGGCAAAATCATTGTATTCATACCCAACCAACAATATTTTCCTATTATTACTTGAGATACATTATGCTTTCTTGTATCATAAAGATTATGGTTTGAGCTAATAATTCCAACATTTGCAGATATTTGAGTATAATCTCCAATAAATACTTTTCCATTTCCTTGAATATAACACCCCGGCATATATCCAGGGGAAGTATCTATCCCTATACAGATATTTTGAGGATGAGTAACAATACTTGTAAAATGAACGGGCCAGTATACGTTACGATTATATCCAAATACTTTTTGTTTTAAAATATGTCTCAGTAATATTGGTGTTTGCGTTTTTCTTGTCTCATAACAATTCTTACATATAATTCTTAACATTTGCATATAAAAGAACTTAATAACTTTTTTTAACACTTTTTCCTCCCTTTAATGCTAAATTATAATAATAAATTAGAAAAACAATATAACATATGGATAATGAATAAGATAGTATGTATAAAAAATTTTCTATACTATAACTTATAAAAATTGCAAGAACACTAATAAAAATTAAAATAACATTAATTAATAACTCAATTTTTTGTTTTTCAAAAACAATCAATACTACACTTAATGACGAACTTATAAATTTAAAAAAAAATAATGGAATTAAAATTTGTGCATACTTTCCTGCTATTTCCCAATCTTTTCCAAATACTATTGCAAATAACTCATCCACATAAAAGAATAATATTCCAAAAGTCAAACAAGCTATGATTGCTAACTTTACAAAAGCCATATTAAAAGCATTTATTGTTTTCGATGTTTGCTGTTTTTCTTTAATAGCCTCTTGTAAAAACACTTGTCCTATGGCATTTCCTATTAAAATTGATGGTATTCCTAATACTCTTTGCACAAGAAAATAAAATCCAAGGGTAGCCGTATTATATAATGAAGTAATAAATACTTGTACTAAATTGTTTGACAAACTGTTTGCAAACAATGCCATCATAGAAAATTTTGGGAAATTTTTATATCTTTTTGCCAATGCAATAATTTTAAGTCTTTTAATTTGGCATATAAGCATTTTATCTTTAAATATACCTTTTAGTAGCTTGATATTTGATACAACTTGTGAAATAAGATGCCCACTTATGAGCCCTACTGCTCCACTCTTTGTAATTCCTACTAGCAATTGTATAAAAACCATTACAAATGATTTTATAATTGTTGATTCTGCTATAGCTCTATAATTCTTTAATCTATTATTATAATAATTTAAAAGATTAAAAATTCCAACAAAGAAAACAGATATAGGAACAAAATAAAGCCACAGGGATAATTCTTCATTACCTATAATCTGAATAATATTATCCTTAAACAATAATATAACAACAGTAAAAAAGCATGTTGTGATAATAACAATAATCAAACCTAACACAAAAATATTAATAGCATCTTTTTCATTTTTTGGAAGCATTATTGCATATTCATATGCTCCAGATACTATTGAAGAAATAATAAAAGTGATACTTAAAAAAAGTGCAAGTACACCAAAATCTTCTGGTGTATAAATTCTTGTTAAAATTGGACTTACTGCGATTGGTATTGCTTGTGCAATTGTAGTTCCGGTCAATAAAGTTAACACATTTCGTGTAAATTCTTTTTTTGATTTAGTTTTTGTCATTCATAAAACCAATTATATAATCAATTATCTTTTCTGATGCATTGCCATTGCCATATAAATTTATACTGTAGTTTGTATTGAACTTTTTATTATAAAAAGCATTTACTATTTCGTCTTTATTTGCACCTACTAATATATTAAAAGAGTTATTTACTAATTCCATCCACTCAGTTTCATCACGGAAGGTAATACAAGGTTTTGAAAAAAAGTATGCCTCTTTTTGTAAACCACCGCTATCTGTCATAACCAACTTTGAATGGTCTATCAGCCAAACCATTTCAAGATAACCTACAGGTTCTATAACTGTACACTCTATTTTTATATTATTTTGTTTTAATAAATTCTTTGTTCTAGGATGTAAAGGGATAATAACTTGTTTAACTTTATTTATTTGATTAAGTGCACTTACAATTGAATTCAATCTACTTATGTCATCTGTATTTTCAGCTCTATGAATTGTAGAAAGCACAAAATCATCTTTAATATCTAATTTTGGCTTTACTGCAAACTGTTTATAAAACTGAGCACTATCCTGCATAACATCACCACTTTTTACAATATAACAATCAAAATTATCAAACCCCTCTTTTTTCAAATTTTGAACTGCAATATCAGTTGGACAAAAAAGTATTGTACTTACCCTATCTGTAAGTATTCTATTGATTTCTTCAGGCATTTTCATATTATTACTTCTAAGTCCCGCTTCAATGTGAATTAATTTGATATGTAATTTACTTGATACTAATGCTCCCGCAAGTGTAGAATTAGTATCTCCATATACGAGAATAAAGTCAGGTTTTTCCTTTAATGCAATTTCTTCAATTTTTTCAATCATTTGTCCTGTCATAGCACCATGACTCTTTCCTCCTATCCCTAAATAATAATTAGGTTTCGGTATTTTCATTTGTTCAAAAAATATATCACTCATATTGCTATCATAATGTTGTCCCGTATGTATAATTATTTCTTCAATTTGGGAAATTTCCATTATCTTTCTACTTATACTTCCTGCTTTTATAAACTGTGGTCTAGCCCCTAAAATAGTTAATATCTTCATATTATTTCCTTTTATAAATCAACAACTAAAAAATTATCTGAAATATATAGTATATTTTTTCTTCTTATCTCATTTAAAAACTCTTCAGAATAATACCCTTTGGTAATACTTAAATTGATAACTAATATATTAGCAGCTACTTCATATTTTAATTCATGTAATTTGTTAAGGTCATTTGTTAGAAATGGATATCTTGTCATATACGTTTCGTGTAAATGTAAATAGTATGGATTAAAATCATTATCCCAAATTGAGAAATATTTTGCTTGAATATTATTAGTTCTTGAAAAAAAAGATTGATTTAAGATTGTTGGTGTCATTAAAATAATATTGCCTTCCTTGTCGATTTTTTCTAAAATTTGGTCTAGTTCAGAATAATTAATGGTATTTTTGTTTTTATATAATTCTCTAATCACAAGAAATGCATAAATACTTGATAATAATGATTCTATCAATAGCAAATACCATGATAAATTTTGATAAGTTTCATACAATAAAATCCACATAAAAGGAATTACATATAACATATACCTAAACCCTGGCCCCAAAAAAGAAAAGAATTTATTTGTAGATAACAAAGCAATAATAAAAGTAGAAACTATAAGTGAACTTAAAAAACTATTTTTATCATAAGTACTCACAGCAATATATACAAATAAAAAGACAAATGGTATGTATTGTAAAAACTTACCTAAAAATACATTGGAATTTATTGCTTTATAGATTCCTATTAAACTTTTCAAATCAAGTTTAATTTTTTCATGTAAAAATGCTTGATTCCGGAAATACCATATCCAATGAAAGATTTTATGTCCAACATTACTTTGAACTTTTTCTTTAGAAATTATAGTCGCTACAAGAACTGACAATATTAAAATTTCTAGAGGTACAGTATTTTTACTAAATGTACTCCAAAGTATTGATGTTAAGACAATTGATTGTATACCAAATTCACTTGAAAACCATACTAAAGAAAAGAAAAATATTGCTAAGAGATAATATATAATATCATTTGTTTGAACATATAACACAATAAAAAAATATCCACATAATAAAATAAAATCTGCTAAAGATCTTCCTGTATAAGATTTGTATTGAGAAATAAAATCACCAAATGTTGCTAAACTTAACAGTAATGCTATAGTCACAAAAGCAACAGTATCATAATTATAATAATTTATTCCAATCAAAAAAAATAGAATTGGAAATAAAACTGAAAAGAATCCAGATAAATATCTTCTTTTAACAATATCATAATCTTCTTTGAATAAAATTCTTGCAACATGATGGAATAAATTTGGGTATCCAATAGATGTTCTATTAAATAAATGTTTTGTTAAATATTGAGTCAAATTATTTTTCTGAGCTAATAACCGTTCATGTGCTAAATGACCATTTTCATCAGAGGTAAACGAATATGTTGGACGATTATTATTCCAAAATGTCATAACAATTCTAACTAAAAATGCCCCTATTAAAAAATATGTTGCTTCTTCCATTTCTACCACCTAAAAATTTATTTTATATTAAGATTACTTTTGACTTTTTACTACACCTAAAAAAATTTTAGAATGGACAAAAAAAGTTTCAACTATTCAGATACTTTATTATGTCCTAATATGTAATCCGCATTCAGTTTTTTCACCGTTCCATCTACCATCCCTGCCTTGTCCTTTTTGTGTACAAGGATAACAGCCTATACTTTCATAGCCTTCATAATAAAGTGGATTTAAGGGAAGTTCCTTTTCTTTCAGATAGTGCATCATTTCATCTTCAGTCCACTCAAGCATTGGATAGACTTTTGTAGTTCCGAAATTAGTTTTTTCGTATAAGGAGAGGTTTTTTCTCAAATTTGTTTGGGTTTTCCTAGGTCCACTTATCCAATACTCAATTTTATTTTTAATGAGGTAATTTCTGAGTAAATCCACTTTGTTTTTTTTACAACAATACTCCGTATTCAAAATTTTACCATTTTCTAAAAATTCACTTCTATTATATGAACTTATTAGCGTAATAAATTCTATATTAAAATACTTAGCTTTATTTTGCGTAAAAAAATCTATCGTTTTCTGAAATAAAAAGCCAGTATCAATAAATACAACTGGTATTTTTACATTGGAGCGATAAAGTAAATCTATTAAAACTAAAGATGTGCTACCTGCTGAAGTAGTAATAACTGTATTACTAGTTTCTAGCTTTTGAAAAAGCTCTATAACTTCTTGCTCTTTTTGTAACATATTAGCTAAGCTTGTTATTAATATACTCTACAATTGAATCAATGGTTTGAACTTGATTCAAGTCTTCATCAGGTATTTTGATATTAAACTTCTCTTCTAAAAGCAAATATACATTGACTACATCCAGTGAATCTATACCTTGTTCACTCAATGCAACATCATTTTTTATCTCATTTTCATTACCTAGTACCTCAGCTTCTTTAATCACTTCTTTGACATTTGCTAATGTTGCTTTCATTTTTTTTCCTCATTTAAATTTAATTTCTCTATTATAGCACTACCCCAAGACAGTCCTACTCCAAAACCTGAAATAACCAATCGTTTGTTATCACTATTTTGTATTTCTTTTTCCAAAATAATTGGAATAGATGATGAAACTGTATTTCCATATTCATACATATCAAACGGTACCTTTCCTTCATCAATTTTTAATCGCTTTCTTATAGTATCTACAATATATTTGCTTCCTTGATGTAGTATGTATCTATCTATATCGTTATCTTCTAAACAATTCTTTTCTAAAAGTAACTGAATATGCTTTGGAATCGTTGTAGCAGTAAAATTAAATACAGCTCTACCATTCATGTAAAGTTTATCTTCACATAAAAGTTCTTTATAATCTTTCCCATTTGTCCCAAAAATAAAATCTTTGGGTAAGTAAGTTCCATTTTCAGTTATGTACGTGACCGTCGCAGCATCTCCAAAAATTAAAGCTGTATTTTTATCATTAGAATCTACTATTTCACTATACGGGTCCGCTGTAAAAAGTAAGCCGTTTTTTAAGCCATTATATTTCATAAAAGAGATAATATTTGACAAACCATAAACATATCCACTGCATCCTAGCGATATATCAAAACAAGCACACTCGGGAGGGAACTCAAGTTTACCATGGACAATTGCTGATGTATGTGGAATATTATAATCAGGATTTTGTGTTACAACAACACAACAATCAATTTTCGATTTGCTTATCTCCTTTTTGAATAATAATTGTTCAAATGCTTTGACACATAAATCTGATGACTTTTCACTTTTTTCTTTGATTGAATGGCATTTTACACCTATCTTATTTTCAATAAAATCATCATCCAATTCAAACTGCTCTTTTTTATCATAGTTTGAAATTTTACTATTTGGTATATAGTTTGCTATCTCTTGTATTGCTAACATTTTTCTTCCTAAATTAATGAAAAGTATAAATACCCAACAGGACAGCTATTTACAAAAATAGTGCTCTTTGTTAACTTATTATTAAAGTTATTAGTCAGTTCTAATTTTAACTCTTTATGTTTTATATTCTCCATATTAATAACCTCTTTATATTCAAATTTTGTTACTATCCATTTTCCATTTTTAGTTACAGTTTCTTGTAAGAAATATTTATTCATAGAAACAATAATCTCTGTAATACTATCTTCTAACTCATTTTCAAAAGTAATAATATTTCCATTAAGAATAGATTTTAATCTTACAGTTTCTTCACTATAATCAGTTGAACAGCCTATTTTATCTTCTGTTTCTGAAACTACTATATAATATTTTATATTTTCTTTTCTAAAAGTTATAACTGAATTAATCCTTTCAAAATAATCTTTATTGAAATCTTTCATTATAATCATGTTGGCATTAGTATGCAACATTTCATGTGCAGAATATTTAATCTCTGATAATTCTTCCATATTAAACTGTGTCTTTAATTTATCAATTACTGCATCGAAAATATCTGGTCCTTGAACATAGTTTCTACTACCTTTAAAGCAAAATTCTAAACTATACTTTTGCATTATGTTCGCTCCTATTATATATCATTTATAATCCTGTTCGTTTTTAAACTTAACTAATTTTCTTAAGGGTAAAGCTTCTAGTCCCATAACACTAACATGGTCAGCTATATCTTTCGTAACAATTGCACCAATTCCTACAGTGCAATTGTTACCAATTTTAATACCATTTTTTATTGAACAATTTGCACCTATAAAACAATTTTTACCTATTTTTACACTTCCACTCGTATGAGTTCTTCCTGCTATCTCACAGTTTTCATCTATAAAAGTATTATGTCCAATATTTACTTGTGGTCCTATTTTTGTATATTTCTTAATAATTGTATCATTTAATGTGCCACGAGCAATAGTTGAATTTGCTCCAATTTCAATAAAGTCTTCTATAATTACTTTGCCAAGATGTCTTAGCATAGTCAAATTTTTATTTTCATCTTTCAGACTCCTAACCCATCATCACCAATGATTACGCCAGGATTAATTTTACAATTTGCACCAATAAAACAATTCTTTAAAATAACTACATTATGTTCTATGAATGTATTATCACCAATCACACATCCATTTTCAATTACCACGTTTTCGCCTATATACACATTCTTTCCTAATATAGCATGTTCTGAAACAATAGCACTTTTAGATATAGAAGAATGCTTTTTTTTATAAAAAAACTTTTCTATTACTTTTGCAAATGCTAATCTTGGATTATCGACTTTGATATAGCTATTTCTTGAATTCTTCTTTATTTCAAATTGCTTTTCTACTATTATCAATGCTTGTTTAGAAATTTCATCTTTGTAACCAAATTTAGAAATAAAAGTAAGCGTATTTGGCTTTATTTCATCAATTGAAGTAATTTGTTCTATAGTAATATTTTCACCTATTAATTCTTCATCTAAAAAGAATGCTATTTCATAAGCATTTACATTACTCATAAATATACCCTTCATACCAACTTTCTGGATGTGTCAAAATATGTAATACTACTGGTTGATCCTCTATTATATGTTCAAGGGGGGTTCTCCTATCATTTTCCAACAGTTTTCCATTTTCATAAGCTTTCCATCTTGTCCATTCACTATCGCTTACATATCTGCAATTATCCCAAATCTTTGTATTATATGCTTCATATAGTAATCCCATTTCCTCAGGTGTTTGACTTTTCCAAAAATCAAGATTGTTATAATGCGTTATATCGCCATGAGAAGCTGTTCCATAAATCTTGATTTTAAATAGTATTTCGAAGAGTTTAATTTCCTCTTTCAACAATTCAACTTTATCAATATTACAGTAACCACTTACATCTTCCATTTCCGTATGTAACCCTATTTCACAACCTATTGATATCAGATCTTGTATGATTTTAATATTCCCGATTGATAAAAGATTGTAAGTAGGTGCATGAAGTCTTACATATATACTCGCTTTTATATTTAGCTCTTTAAATATTTTATAAATAGTTTTAAGTCTATCTATCTTGACATCTACATCGATTCTATTTACCAATATCTTTTCATCTTTATTATATTCATCAGCAAAAAACTCTTTTAAAGTGATAATTTTATAATCATTTTCTAGTGCTGTCTGAAATATTTGTTTATAATAATCAAAAGTAAAATCATTCATTATTTCAGTACCTCTTCCAATCTTTTTTGATCTGGAAAGTTCACTAAAACTCCCATCCCTTTTTTCTGATAAACCACCATGCTTCCAACAGCACATGCAGAAACGTATGCATGTTTAACTACTTCACAAATATGCTCAACTTTTCCACAACCGCCATTTGCAATAATTGGTACTTGCACAGATTCAGAGATATTTTTGATAAGTTCAACATCATATCCTTCCCAACTTCCTTCCTTATCAATAGAAGTAATAAGCAGTTCTCCTACTCCAGCATTTTCAAGTTGTTTTGCCCATGATATAACATCTAAATTTTGCTTTTTTTTACCATGATGTGAATAAACTTTTTGTCCACCAAAAAAAGATTTTTTAACATCTATAGAGCCTACGATACTTTGGTTTCCAAAATATTTGGCTATATCTTCAATTAGTTTTAGGTTATTAAAAGTATTGGAATTTATCACTACTTTTTCAAATCCTATTTCAAAAATGTTTTTAGCATCATGTAAACTTTTGATATTTCCTCCATAACTAAGTGGCATAAAACATTCATTGGCAATATCAGCTAAAATCTTAACATTAATAGGTCTATTTTCTTTCGAAGCAAATATATCCAAAAACATCAGTTCATCTACTTCAAGTTCATTAAATATTCGCACAGTATTTACAGGGTCACCTATGTAGTTGTACTCTTTAAACTTCACTGTTTTTACAAGGCTTTCATTTTTTAAAAGCAAACAGGGAATTACTCTAGTTCGTAGCATCTCTATATCCTTGCAAAGTTTTCAAAGAGTTTCATACCAAACTTATGACTTTTTTCAGGGTGAAACTGAGCACCATAAATATTATTTTTTTGGATAGCACTATCAAATTCTACACCATAATTTGTTTTAAGAATAGAATTCTTTTCATCTACGACTTTTACAAAATATGAATGTACAAAATAAAATCTGGTTTCTTCAAACCCATCAGTTAATAAACTTTCATTTGATTTATGCACTATATTCCACCCCATGTGGGGGATTCTATATTTTTTAACGATTCTCTCTTTGAAGCTCATAGTTTTAGCATCTATCCAACCAAGTCCATTTAAGATTCCCTCTTCGCTTGAGTTAGTTAAAAGTTGCATCCCCAAACAAATGCCAAGTACTGGAACTTGTTCTTTTAAAGCTTTTTCATTTAATACTTCTCTTAAATCTGTTTCATTTATCTTTTTCATAGCAGTATCAAATGAACCAACACCGGGTAAAAGTATTTTCGAAGCATTTTTTATTTTATCTACATCACTTTGTATCACAGCTTCTACCCCTATATATTTAAACATATTTTTAATAGAACCTAAATTCCCCATCCCATAATCTATAATTGTTATCATTTTTTATCATCCTTTTTAATCGGGAAACAGTATTTTAAATAAAAGCTCATAGGCACTAAATTTGCTTTTGCTAATATTTTAAATAATGGTCTTAACCTTTCAAATCTTTTTTTATAAGTAGGATATTCATACCACGACTTTGGTCTTCTAGCCATAATTTTTTCATATTCTTCGTCACTAAGTTCAAGTCTTTTTTTAAAATACTCTACTAAATCTTTTTCAATAAGTGGTGGTTTATTATACTCTTGCCATGCCTCTTTTCTTGAGAGTTTTCCATTTCTTACAAGTGCAGACAATGTATTATTTCTCATATCTGTATTAAATTTTTGAGGAAAGTATACTGTATGACAAAAAGAAGCAGACCTGTTTTCTAAATGATGACCACCATAATATTTCCAATCATACTCCTTTTCTAAAAAAATTCTTGTATCTTCTTTGTTATAATCTATGTACCAAAAAGGTCTCACTTTTCTTATTTGAGCAAACATACTCCAAAACAAAAATCTGCCAAATGTCATCAATGGATATGACTTCATTGGTATTCTTCCAAACATATTATGAATAGACTTTATATACTTACCATCAAAATAGTTTCTTCCAACTGGAACAATACCCTCTGTTATAAAAGAATGACCTTCAAGTACGTACTTTACTTTATATTTCCAGGCTGCACGATACATTACTTCTGCAAGTGCCAAATCTGTTCCTGCATCTAGTTCAGCAACATCTGCTAAAAAAAATGACCTAAATATATCATCTGATTCTTTATTATCTACTACATGTGTATAAAGATCCACATCAAGTGCTTTTAAAACTTTTCTTATATTTTCGGTAGCGATTGCACTATTCCAAGTATTGTCATAATGGACTGCAAGGGGTCTAAGACCCCATTTTTTTGCCAAATACAACATATAAGATGAATCAGTTCCTCCACTCACGCCAACAATACAGTCATATTTTTTGCCCTTTCCGGCCATGCTGATTTCTTCTAAAATTTTTATAAATTTTTCTTCACCCTTTTTGGTGCCAGTACCGTATTCCTCTTTGAGTTTTTCGATTTGCTGACAATAATTACATACACCACTTTCATCAAATTCAATAGAAGCCACTCTTTCATCAAGTATACACTTAGTACATACTTTGAGATTAGTATTCAAACTTTTATCAGGCATAAATAATCCTATTTTTTCTTAACGATGTATATAGAGGAATATGATAATTCTGGGTGTTTATCAAGTTTTTCATTCAACATCATCTTGGCATATGAATAATTAATTTCACTGTCGTGTTTAATATTATTTTCACCCACTATCATAGGGTGAACGATACGTGAACCGTATATATAATCACCCAATGTAATAACATCAATAATATAACCATGCTCTTGAAAAAATTCTTCAAGCTTGGCATTAGGAAATAATTTATTGTATTTCGCGAGCACCATTGGTGTTAACTTATTCCTAGTTCTATATACGTTCAAGTTTTCAAATTCATTTATTGTCCCTTCATTAAAAATACATAACCCACCAGATTTGATTTTTTTAAAAATATTTTCTATCCCCTTAAATTGCATTTCCTCTTCAGGAAGATTTATCAAACATCTAATATTAATACTAACATCAAAAAAATCATCCTCTATCGTTTCTAAGGTTAACACATTCTCATGTAAATATGTAGCATTATTTGCTACATTATTTTTCTTTGCCTGTTCAATAAGAGATTCAGTATAATCAATACCTACAATTTTTTTAACTTTACTTGCAAAAAATTTAGTTGAGCTACCCTCTCCACAACCTATATCTAAAACATTATCATAACTATTTAAATATTTCATAATGCTTTTTTCAATAAGTTCCTGTAAATATGGGTCTCTAGCTGTTGGTTTTAATCCATTATCGTCCAACTCTTTTTTTCCTGCATCTGCCCAAAATTCTCTTATATCTTCATACGTTACCATTTTATTTCCTTTTGTTAATTTTAGAGTATAGTCTTTAACCATAAATATTACTCCACTCTTCAAAGTTAAGTAAACTCCAGATAAATAATCGTCTATTTTCTTCTCCATTTAAGTGTTCATTTATCAGCTTGGAGGTTGCATCTTTATCCATATATTTATAGATATTAGCATCACTAATTAAAAGTTTTTCTTTTACAAACTCTATACTCTCACCTTTAAACCAACTTTGGTCAGGAGAACTAAAGCCTTGTTTTACAGCTTTGTGTATATCTTCTGGAATATATTTACTCATTGCTTTTCGTAAAATTACTTTTCCATCATTGGTTTTTTGCATTTTTCCTATTTCATTTTCATCCATATGGATAACTTTATGTAAATCTCCTAGCTTATATTTTGCAGGTATTTTTTGTGTGAAATCTACTAAATCATTATCAAGAAATGGAACTCTTGTTTCTAAACTATGTGCCATAGAAAGTTTATCATCTACTACTAAAAGTCCATGTAAAAAGGTCTTTGCTTCAAAATAAAGTGAATGATTTATATACTCTTCTGGTGTTTGATTTTTTATAGGTGTTTTAAATACATTTGCAAAAATATCTCTTGTCCATACATCTTTAGTATCATTCATTATAGGTGAAAAAACTTGTTTTATATTCTTATTATCAATAAGTCGTTTCCAAAACCCATAATATTTATCTATATAATTATCAAAATTATCATTATTAACTGCTTTATAGTATCTCCAAGGATAGCCTGCAAAAAGTTCATCTCCTCCTGCACCACTAAGTACTACTTTTACAAATTTACTGGCAAGTTTTGCAGCATAGTAGTTCGGATAACTTTGACCAACTCGTGGTTCTTCAAGATGATATGCAAAATTATTCATACATCTTTCCATGTCACCTGATTTAAGTACCATCTCATAGTGTTCTGTTTTAAACTTATAAGACATATACTCAGCTTTTGCTCTCTCATCAAAGCTAAGTTCCATACCACTTGCACTACTTAAATCAAATCCTACGGTAAATGTTTTTAAAAAACTATTATTTTTTTGGAAATGATTTGATGCTATAGCTGTTATAGAACCACTATCTATACCACCACTTAAGTAGCTTCCTACTTGAACATCTGCTACAAGCTGTCTTTGTACTGCTTGTGTAAAAAGTCTATCAAGTTCTTCTATATATTCTCTTTCATCTTTGATAGTCTCAGGTTCACTAAAATCGAAATCCCAATATTGAGTTTTTTCTATTTCTTGTGAGTGTAAATCTATCTCAAAATAGTGTCCAGCTTCAAGTATCTGTATATCTTTATGAAGTGTTTTATTTGTAAATATATTTTGAAATGTAAAATATTCAAGCAATGCTTCTTTGTCTACTTCACTTTTATAATCTTTATACTCCAAAATAGATTTGATCTCACTAGCGTATATAAAAGTTTTTTCATCTGTTATGTGATAATAAACTGGTTTAATACCATAACGATCTCTACAAAGATAAAACTTCTTTTGAAAGTTATCATAAAGAGAAAAGGCAAACATACCGTTAAACTTTTTGATACACTCTATTCCCCACTCTATATAAGCATATATAATTACTTCTGTATCGGTATGACTTTTGAATTTATGTCCTAATTTTTCAAGTTCAATTCGAAGTTCTTTGAAGTTATATACCTCTCCATTATAAGCTATCCAAATATTTTTGGATAAATCACTCATAGGTTGATGCCCTGCATAACTTACATCTAAAATTGACAATCTTCTATGCCCCATATAAAGGTCATAATCATGAGAATGCAACTCTCTTTGAGCTGAATTTGATTCAATAGTAGGAAGCATATCTTCTATATTTTTAAATTTTTCATCTGTGAGATTTTGATAAAAAGAGACTCTTCTATTGTGCCTTGAACCTGTATGAAAGCAAAGATATCCTGCATCATCAGGTCCCCTATGGGCTATTTTATCTGCCATAGACTTTGCATAATCAATATTTATAGATGGTCTGTTGAGTGATAAAGCTCCTACTATTCCACACATATTATTTTAAAGCCTCTTTTATATTTAAAATAACATAATCAAACTCTTCATTACTCATTCCTGCATATAATGGAAGAGCAATTGAGAGTCTATCTGCTGCATAACTCATAATAAAATCTTCGTCTTTGAAGTTGTTTTTATTTTTATAATACCCAAGAGTATGAACAGCATGTGTTCCTTGTCTTGTAGATATTGTCATATTTTCAAGTTTTTCCATGAAAATATTTCTTTTTATATTGATTCTATCTATTTGCTCTTTTGTAAGATTTGAGATATCTTCCCCATCTGTAAAAATACAAACATATGACTGATACCCATGTTTATAGTTCTCAGGGATATATGGAGTTACTAGTTGTGATATATCTTTTAGTAAAACATCATATTTTGCAGCTATTTCTCTTCTACCATTCATTATATACTCTTTTTTATCCATTTGACAAACTCCAAGAGCACCTTGCATATCCGTCATGCGGTAATTGTATCCTCTCATAGTGAAGTCAGGTAATAAAGAACCACCTTTCTCTTTATGTCTTTGAAGGTCAGATTTACTTGCTCCGTGATCTTTAAGTTGAGATACTTTATTTGCAATATTTTCATCATCAGTGATAAGCATACCACCTTCACCTGTGCAAATAGACTTTCTAGGATGAAATGAGAAACATCCGCAATCACCAAAAGTACCAGAGTGTTTATCACCAATCCATCCATCAAAACCACAAGCACTGTCTTCAATAACTTTTAGATTATATTTTTTAGCCAGTTCCATAATATAAAGCATATTAGCACAAAGTCCAAAAAGGTTTACAGGCATAATAGCTTTTATTGTACCATCCATTTTAATCAAATCTTCAAGTTTTGTTTCATCAATATTAAAAGTTTTTAAGTTAATATCACAAAAAATAACCTCTGCCCCTGTATATTCAACTGCATTGGCACTGGCAATATAAGTAAAAGATGGAACAATTACTTTATCTCCTTTTGTAATACCCATGGCTTCAAGCCCTAAATGAAGTGCGGTAGTACAGTTACTAGCAGCATGGGCATATTTACTGCCCGTAAATTCTGAAAACATAGTTTGAAATTTTGCTACATTTGGACCTTGTACTACCCAACCAGTTTCAAGTGGTTTTACTATAGCTTCTTTTTCTTCATCTCCAAATATTGTTTTTGTAATAGGAATATTCATTTTCATATAATTAACCTTTAATACCTTTTTCTTCTCTCCATGCAATCAGTTTTTTAAGCCCATCTTCTAAAGAGTATTTATATTTAAATCCAAGTTCTTGTTCTGCTTTTTGTCGTGAACCGATTCTATTTTGTACTAGTTGTCTTGCATCATCAGCACTGTATGGCACATAATTGATTTCAAGGTCTGAATTTTTTAGCTTTAACATCGTATTACAAAGTTCTCGAACAGTTGTTTGTATTTCTGTTCCAACATTATAGTATCCTAACTTTACATCTGATTTTGCAGCTGATATATTACATCTTGCAATATCTTCTACATAGATAAAATCATACGCTTGAGAACCATCACCATTTACACTTGGTGCTTCATTTCTGTCAATTTTATTTAAAACAATCGGAACAACCCCACTGTAAACTGCATGTTGGTCTTGACCTGGTCCATAAACATTCATATATCTAAGACCTACTATTTCTAAACCGTATCTGTCATTGTATGCTGTACACATTGCTTCACCTGCAATTTTTGTAGCACCATAGAAGTTTTTGTTATTAAAAGGATGGTCTTCTGTCATAGGAACGTGAACAGCATCCCCATATACTGAAGCAGATGAGCTATAAATTAATTTTTTTACTTTGTGCTTTACACAGGCTTCCAGTACGTTAAAAGTACCTGCTATGTTTACATCAAACGCCGTCCGTGGAAAATCTTTACAGTGTAAAAGCCACATTGCAGCTAAATGAAATACATAATCAACCCCTTCCATAGCTTTATCTAAAACATCTAATTCTCTCACATCACCACCATATGGGAAAATAGTACATCTTGGGTCTTTTAAACTATCTTCAAGATTTTCCATTTTGCCACGAGTGAAATTGTCATAAATAATTACTTCTTTAACAGGCTCTTTAAGCAACTCACTTACAACAAAACCACCAATAAACCCTGCAGCACCTATTACTAAAACTTTTGCATTTTCAAGTTTATTCAACATTTTTATTTTCCTTTTGATTATTATTTATTTCTTTTACAACATATTTTGCAAATGCAAAACTGCAAGTAAAGGCAGGGCTTACAGCATTAAGCACATGAGTTGAGTTTTTACCGTGTTCTACTACAAAATCTTGAACCAGTTCGTTGGTCTTTGTATTTAATAATTGTGCCCTAATTCCTGCTGGAATTGGTTTAAAATCATTTCCTATTCTTTTAACCATATCTTTTGCTTTTTGAATGAAAATCTTAGAACTGTAGTTTTTCATCTCTTCTATGGCTAAATTTCTAAAATTAAAACTATTCAAAATAAATAATTTACTCTCATAGTATAATATTTCAATCATTTCTTTCAAATTAAAATTGCTCAATCCGTCATAGTTTTCTCTCCAGAAAGCTGGAATAGCAGTTGGTCCTATTTTAATACTTCCATCCGATGTAATCGTATAATGCACACCTAAAAAAGGGTTTGATAAATTTGGGACAGGGTATATATTGGTTTTAATATCTGTTTTATTGGTCATATATTTTAAATATATCCCTTTAAAAGGAAGCATGGTATAATTTTGTGCCAGTCCAAAACTTTGAGCAACTTTATCTGCATACGCTCCAGCACAATTAATTACATAATCATACTTTAATTCACTTACCTCAAACGAAGTATTAAAGAAAAACTCAATACCTTGTTGTTCTAAAATATTCTTGAGTTTAAAACAAACAATTTTGGGGTCAACACTGGCTGTATTGGGTGAAAAAAGGGCTTTTTTGTAGGTTTTAATATTTGAATCTATTTTAGCTACTTCATCTTCTTCAATAATTTTTGTTTCAACTCCATTTACTTGAGCTCTTTTTTGAAGTTCATAAATGCCTTCTATCTCTTTTTCATCTTTTGCTACTACTATTTTCTGAGTGGATTTAACTTCTATATTATTTGAGTTACAAAACTCTTTCATAAGTCTATTACCATCTACTGTAAACTTTGCTTTTAAACTATTGGCACTGTAATAAAATCCTGCATGTAAAACGCCACTATTTCTTCCACTTGCGTGTTTTCCTACATCTTCCTCTTTATCAATAATAGCTATTTTTAAATCTTTGTTTTGATTTATCAATTCATAAGCTATTGTCATTCCTATGATTCCAGAACCAACGATTAAATAATCATACATATTAGTTTTTAGTTTTTGGTCGCTAGTTTTTAGTGAATACAATTTAATACCTCATTAACGATGTATTCAATTTCTTCATCACTTACATAAGGGTTCATTGGTAAACTCATGATTTCTTGCGATACTATCTCAGATATAGGAAAATCACCTTTTTTATATCCAAGATAGCTAAAACATTCTTGTAGATGTAAGGGCATTGGATAATGAACTGCTGTTGGTATATTAGTTTTTGGTTTTTGGTTTTTAGTTTTTAGTTCACTAAGACTTGAAAGTCTTTTTTGGACTTCGTCACGGTTTTTTATTCTTATACTATATTGTGCCCAAGATGATGTACATTTATCTGAAACAAATGGTGTTATTAAATAGTTATTAGTTTCTAGTTTTTCGTTTTTAGTACTTATATCTAGTTGTTTGTTTTTGGTTTCTTTACTAGAGACTAGAAACTTTTGACTAAAAGCTTGATCATATTTAGAAGCTACTTCTTGTCTTAGAGCTAAATCTTTAGGATAGTATTTGAGTTTTACATTTAAAATTGCTGCTTGTATAGTATCAAGTCTTCCACCCATTCCTATATATTGATGATGATATCTTTTTGATTGTCCGTGAAGTCTTAGACTTTGGATTTTAGTCGCTAGTTTTTGGTCGTTCGTGAATACTGCTCCACCATCACCATAACAACCTAGTGGTTTTGCAGGGAAAAACGACGTAGTTGAAATGTCTCCAAGGTTGCTATCTGTTTTGCCATTGTAAGTACTTCCAAAACTTTGAGCACCATCTATTATGGTGTATAGTTTTTGGTTGTTGGTTTTTAGTGTTTTATCTACTATTGATTGAATAGCATCCATATCAGCTGGTTGCCCGTATAGGCTTACGGGAATAATAGCTTTTGTTTTGTCTGTAATTGCTGCTTCTATTTTAGTTGGGTCAATATTATAAGTTTTTTCATCTATATCTACAAATACTGGAATGGCTCCTAAAAAAGCAATTGTTTCAGCCGTGGCTATAAAAGTAAATGGAGTAGTTATTACTTCATCTCCTGGTTTTATGTCAAGTGCCATCATAGCAAGAAGTAAAGCATCTGTACCATTACTACAAGATACTGCATATTTTGCACCCGTAAACTCTTCAAGACTTTTCTCAAGTTCTTGTACTTCATTTCCCATAATAAAATTACAATTTCTTGCCACTTTTAAAATAGCATTTTCTATTTCATCTTTGTATAATTCATGTTGATATTGTAAGTTTGCGAAATCTATATTGGTTTTTAGTTTTTGGTCTTTAGTTTGCAGTGACATCTTTTATCCTATTACTTTTAACATATTATCTACTATTTTATATTTTGTGTTATCAAAACTATCTACAGCCTCATTATTTTCATCAAACTTTAGTGTATTTCCAGCTTTTGATACCCATCCAATTTGCCTTGCAGGTACTCCAACCATAAGAGCATAGGGTTTTACATCTTTGTTTACAACTGTTCCACTTCCAATAAGGGCATATTCTCCAATTGTTACACCACATACTATAGTTGCATTTGCACCTATTGAGCAACCCTTTTTAAGAAGAGTTTTTTTAAACTCTTCTCGTCTTACTATAAATGCTCTTGGATTTGTAACGTTTGTAAATACCATAGAAGGTCCTAAGAAAACATCATCTTCTACTTCTACGCCTTCATAGATAGAGATATTATTTTGAACTTTTACACCATTTCCTATGTTGACCTTTGGACCAACAACACAATTTTGACCAAAAGAACAATTTGTTCCAATGTTTGAACCACTTAGAATATGTGAAAAATGCCAAATTTTTGTATTGTTTCCAATGGTTACTCCATCGTCAATGAAAGCACTTTCGTGTACGTAATAGTTTTTGGTTTTTAGTTTTTGGTTTTTAGTTTCCATTTTGTCTCTTTATCGATGTGATTAATGAGTTTAACATTTTTTTAATCTCCAAAATTTTAGTTCTTATTTCTACAATATTACTTAGATAACCTATTTCTTTTGCTATTATAAGTTGTGTTTCTAGTTCATTGATAGAGCCTAATGCAATATATAAAAATTGTACAAACTCTTTTGATGAATTTCTACCACTTCCTTCTGCTATATTGCTTGGTACAGAAACCGCACTTCTTCTAACTTGATCACTCAAGGCATAGTTTTCTTCTTTAGGAAAGAGTTTAACTAAAAGATAAACTTCTTTTACAAGAATGATAGATTTTTTCCAAACTTCTAAGTTTTCAAAACCAGTCAATTTTCTCTCCTTCTAAAACTAAAAACTATAAACTAACAACCAAGGACTTTAATACAAAACGGATGATATTCTCCAGTAAGTCCAAGAGGCGCTAGTTTTCGTATAACGGAAACAATATTTATAGAGTTTCTGGCCTCATCAAGACCAAATCCACCCCCATTTAAAATATGTTCATACGATCGTGTATGCAAGTCTGTAAATCCTTCTGAGAATTCAAATTCTTCACCATCAACAGTGATACTTCTAAAAGTAGTTTTTCCAGTAGCTCTTATATCTTCAGGGATATAGTCATAATTTACTGATAAAAACCATCGAACACGCGCATTTTTTAGTTTCATAAATCCAGCATTGGCATCTGCTTGTTTTAAATGAACTAAATTTTCTTCAATAGGACCAAATATCCAAGATAACATATCAAAAAAATGCACACCAATATTTGATGCAATTCCACCTGATTTATCTTCATTTCCTTTCCATGATACAAAATACCATTTCCCTCTACTGGTTAAATAGGTTAAATCAATATCATATACTTTATTTGGGTTTTGTTGTAACTCTTTTGCAATCTTTTCTTTTAATGCAATAATAGAATCATGAAGTCTAAGTTGTAATATATTATAAACTTTTTTACCCGTTTCTTCTTCTATAACTTTTAACTGATCTATATTATGAGGATTTAAAACCAAAGGTTTTTCACAAATCGCATGAGCTCCACTTTTAAGAGCAAATCGAATATGTGAATCGTGCAAATAATTTGGTGTAGTAATACCGATATACTCTATTCTTTTATTTCCATCTCTGTGCCATTTATCTACAAATCGATCAAATCGTTCAAACTCAGTAAAAAAATTTGCTTGGGGAAAATGGCTATCCATTACACCTATTCCATCATATTTATCCAGTGCTGCTATAAGATTATTTTTTGTTTCCTTTATTGCTTTCATATGTCTTGGTGCAATATATCCACTAGCACCAATAAGTGCAAAATTTTTACTATTAGGCATATTATAATCTCCCATCTGATTTTTCTAAAATACCTTTAATATCAAAAACCACTTGAGTTGAAACGGTTACATCTTGAATATTAAATTTTGAATTATTATTAATATACTCCGTATGGGCAACAGCAAGAATAACAGCATCATAACTTTGTATATTAAGCGTTGAATGTTCAATTAAATCAATTCCATACTCATATTCAACTTCTTTTTTATCTGCCCAATAATCACTTACTTCAACGTTACATCCAAAATCTTGAAGCTCTCTTATGACATCAATAACTCTTGAGTTTCTAATGTCAGGACAGTTTTCTTTAAATGTAATTCCAAGTACGAGCACTTTAGAACCTTCGATTTTATGCCCTTTTTTTATCATGAGTTTAACCACTTGATTGGCAACATAAATCCCCATATTGTCATTAAGCCTTCGCCCGGCTAAGATAATTTCTGGGTTATACCCTACTTCTTGTGCTTTATGTGTAAGGTAATATGGATCCACCCCTATACAATGTCCGCCTACTAATCCTGGCTTAAATTTTAAGAAGTTCCATTTTGTTCCTGCTGCTTCTAAAACGGCATTGGTGTCGATGCCCAAACGGTTAAAGATCATTGAGAGTTCATTGACAAATGCAATATTGATATCTCTTTGCGAATTTTCAATAACTTTAGCGGCTTCTGCTACTTTAATTGTAGGTGCAAGGTGGGTGCCTGCGGTTATAATTGACTTATACAAAGCATCGACTTTTTGTCCAATTTCGGGTGTACTTCCTGAAGTTACTTTTAATATTTTAGTTACCGTATGCTCTTTATCCCCTGGATTAATTCGCTCTGGGCTATAACCACAATAAAACCCTTCGGGTTTAGTTGATAGTTGATAGTTCATAGTTGATAGTGTTTCAGTTGAAATATATTTTAATCCACTGAATTTTTCTAAAACAGGCACACACTCTTCTTCGGTTGCACCTGGATAAACAGTTGATTCGTAAATAACAATATCATCTTTTTTAAGCACTTTTCCAATCGTTTCACTGGCTTTTATCAGTGGAGTTAAATCAGGCTTTTTATGTTTATCAATAGGAGTAGGAACGGTTACGATGTAAATATTTGCATCCGCAATATCTTCAAGGTGAGTGGTAAGTTGTAAACAGTGAGTGGTAAGATTTTGATTAAACTTTGGTAATACTTCTTTGAGTTGTTCACTGCTTAGTTCCAATGTTCTATCGTGTGCATTATTAAGCTCATCTATTCTTGCTTGGTGAATATCAAACCCAATCACTTCATACTTTTTTGCAAAGGCATGAGCCAGTGGTAAACCAACATAGCCTAATCCTATAATACAAATTTTAGATGTCATTTATTATTTCCTTATTATATTTTTCTAATTCTAAAATGAGGTTATCGTACTCAAGTTTTTTTCTTTGGATAAATCTTTCAGTTAATTCAATTTTGGCGTGAAGCCCTTCTTTAGTGATCAAATATTTATATTGATTTTTATTTTTATTGGCAAAAAAATTCTCTGCTTTGATTAAACCTTTTTCAACTAACGCTTTTAGTACATAATTCACTTTTCCTACGCTAATTTGGAGTTCTACGGCAAGAGATTTTTGGCTAGAAGTATTTTCAATATTTTTAAGTATATTTAATGTCAGTTCATCTTGTAGCACTATTTGTTTCCCTAATGTAATATTCAATTCTTGAATGATATTTATATTTGACTTAAAAAAGCGTTAAAAAGGAAAAAATAAAGGAATTAAAAGAAGAACCAATAAACTATATACAACAGATACTAATATTCCACTTTTAAAAAAAGTTTTCATATCGTACCCTCCTGCACTGTATACCATTAAATTGGTTTGATACCCATACGGTAGTAAAAAACTCGCACTAGCCCCATACGCAACTGCCATAACAAAAGGTAAAACGCTGCTATCAAAACTTAATGCTGTTGAGTACGCAATTGGAAAAGCAAGTGCGGCAGCCGCATTATTTGTAATAATTTCAGTGAGTAAAAAAGTTACCAAATAAATGGCAATAAACGCCCCTAAAACACCAAAACTTCCAAAAATTGTATTGATATATTGTGCTATGTTATTTGCTAAACCACTTTGTATCATAACGGTTGCAACGGCTAATGAAGAGCCAATTATTAACATCAATTCATAAGGAAATCGTCTTTTTATCTCTGCTAGCGTAATATATTTCAAAGCCACAAATAAGGATAATAAAGCGAACAAGCCTTTAACCAAGGGGATTATCTCAATAAAACTTAAAAACAAAATTAATATAAAGCCACCAATAACGATGCTACTTTGAGTATTATTCAACTTCTTTTCAATGGTTATATCATCATTAATTAAATAAAAATTTTTCTCAATATTATCGCGTTTAGTAAAATCTTTTCCATAAGCCAAAACTAAATTATCGCCAACTTGCAACTTAATATCACTTATTTTTCCTGATAATTGTTCTTTCCCCCGTTTAATTGCAATCACTGAGGCATTGAATTTACTTCTAAAATTTGACTCTTTAATACTTTTATTTACTAATGTTGATTCATGAGCAACAATAACTTCCAAAATATTATCATTTAAATTATGGTGATTGTCTTCTAATTTCAATCCATGAAATTGCTTTAAAATGGCAATGTGTTTTATATCACCTGTAAATAATAAAATATCATTTTCTTTAATCGTTTCACTTGGACTTACAGGAGAAATGATTGAATTTTCACGTAAGATTTCACTTAAAAATAAATATTCCAAATTTCTTAAATTATTAGATAAAACAGTTTTTCCTATAAGTTTTGATTCTTTTAAAACTTTTGCCTCAATAAAATAATGTTGTTTCTTAACATCTATTTTATTATCAGGCAAATATTTTGAAATAAACAATAATACAAAAGCACCAATCAATGAAATAGGAAGTCCAACATAAATAAAATCGAATAATTCTAAAGGCTTTAAATTATTTTCTATCATAAAACTGTTAATTAAAAGATTGGTCGAAGTCCCAATTAAAGTGATTGTTCCGCCAAAAATGGCTGCAAAAGATAGTGGTAAAAGAAGTTTCGAGGGAGAGTGAAATTTATTCTTATTCACCACACTTATCATAGATGCAACCACAGCTGTATTGTTTAAAAAAGCTGAAAACAGTGATGTAAATAAAGACAGTCGCAACAAAGATTTTTTATAGGAAGAACAAAAAAGCTTATCGGATATAAATGCAATAAAAGATGTTTTTTCAAATACAATGGAAATTAAAAGTAACAGTAAAAGGGTAACTAATGCAGAATTTACAAAACCGTGTAGCATTTTATCTAAAGAAATTAAATTAAGAAAGTAGTATATTAAAACCAATCCAACAAATAAAAAAGAGGGCTTGATTTTATTTTGAATCAATAAAACCAATAAAATCAAAATAGTGAATGCAACAAAATATACCATAATTATTTCACCACAAACCAAGGATTAAGTAAATCCTCTTTATTATAAATAACAGGTTCATTTGAATCAAATTGATAAGTCATTTTTCCTGCACATCTCACTATACTATCAGCAGCTGCGGTATCCCATTCCATAGTTGGTGCAAGTCGTGGGTAAATGTCTGCGATACCTTCAGCTACCATACAAAGTTTAAGACTACTTCCTTTAGAAATTTGTATTACATGTTTGGTATCTAAACTGTCAACAAAAGTTTGAGTTTCTTGTGACAGATGAGATTTTGAAGCTACAACAAAAAGTTTCTCATGGGGATTAACATTTGTATTTAAAGGTAACTTTTGACCATTTTTATACGAATTTTGACCATCTGCCCAATATAACTCATCTAATGCGGGGGCATAAACAACGCCTAGTATCGGTGAATTTTTGTGTATCAAGCCAATATTAACTGTGAACTCATCATTTTTTTGGATAAACTCTTTAGTTCCATCAATGGGGTCAACACACCAATAATAGTCCCAATTTTTTCTCTCATAATATGAAGTTTGCTTATTTTCTTCAGACATAATTGGAATAGTGGGATACAACTTCTTTAAAGTATTACAAATAAATTCATTGGCTTTTAAATCGGCTTGGGTCAAAGGTGATTTATCTTTTTTATACTCAACAGTAAAATCTTGAGCATAAATCTCCATAATAACACTTCCTGCCTGAATAGCAATTTTTTTTATCTCTTCAATATCAATTTTGTCTAACACATTTTCCCCTCACTATAAATCATCAACTATAAACCAAAAACCAATCCACTAAATCGCATAGTCATTTTCATTACCTTGAATATAACCAAATTTAATTAAATGATTTAAAATAATATCTACACACGATTGAAGACTTTTTTCATTGGTTTGGATATGGATTTCAGGATTTTCTGGTTTTTCA
>Ga0265294_10001038_pt1 | contig 37718 bp, 27 predicted proteins | sample MunlanPumphouse3_FD_192504 | JGI IMG/M metagenome (GOLD analysis project Ga0265294, IMG submission 192504) | Groundwater microbial communities from a municipal landfill in Southern Ontario, Canada - Pumphouse #3 | ecosystem: Environmental > Aquatic > Deep subsurface > Groundwater | place... | reverse complement strand
ATCCCAAACACCAAGGGGGGATGCTCATAAAACGAAGGATAGAGGGTTGCGGTGTAATGCGGCTTCCATAAGCTTCCGATTCCCTCACTCATATTTCGGGAAATTGAAGCATAGGTGAGTCCATCGAGAAACATACCATCATGGAACAAGAACGGAAGCAGTAACCCGGCAAAAGCCAGAGCCGTCAGCAACCAGAAAAAAAGACGAAGCGGGGAGCGGTGCATGAAAGGTTTTGCGATTATTGATTTTCCAAAGTCGGCTTTTCTTTGCTACTTACTCTTCGAGGGATATCTGAAGGTTGTCAAAATCAGTTTGGTGCCATCCACATCCAAATCCTGCCATACCAGAAGGGTAAGCTGAGTCGGTTGCTCTGACAACCAGCATGTCGTTGACATAACCATAAATCTTATCTCCTAAGAACTTAATTTTCAAGTTATTCCAGTTGTCATACTCTAGCGTGGCATGCCCCTCTTCGAGAATAACATCACGACTAACATAGTAATTACCATCGAAACTGACCACCAATTTAAGGTTCTCGGGATCTGTGGAGGTGGCCAAGAGTTCGGACAACCCTTTAAACAGGTTCAGTTTGCTAGGGTCCAATTGCTCGAGTTCATCCAGACGGAAGGTGCGCACATTGATCGTATGATCTGGAAATGAATGCTTTAACATTGGCCAATCCAGTGTCATATCGATTTTCCCCTGCAGGATAGGCGGATCGGTACGACCCAGCGCCCAGTTACCATCAGCAACCATCCGTAACCAATAACCAGGTGGAGGTTCGATGGTATATTGTGATACTTTGCCGACACGACCCATGACCGACGCGACTTGTTCCAACCTATTAAATATCACATCAATAGACAGAGCATAATCCCGCATGGTCAGATCTCCCAGCATGGTATAGGGTTCCGGGTTGAGGCGTTGTGACCATTCGATGCCTACAGTAGGAACCATTTGTCGTAATATCTTATTCTCTCCATCGCTGACCACTTCGAAGACTCCGCCCTGATCCTGGGTATATCTTGGAAGAGATCCATCAGGATAATCGTGGAAAGCGTCGCTATAAGGCAAAGGAAATCCGGCAAGCATCGCATTGCGGGTCAGGGATGATGGCGGATTTTTTGGCAGGTTCTGCCTTTCTATGGTGGTCAGGGTATAGATACCCCCCGGGTCGAGGGTGATGCGAAGGTTAATAGAGCCGGTCTCCAATTGACGTTGCAGCACCAGCAGTTGGGTTGAATCGGATCGCCACAGATAAAACTGCCGGTTGGCAAAATCCCTGGGAACCTTTATATTAAACATTTGAGGTACAGCAGATTGTATAGTTTCAATCAGTATCGTCAGCTCTTGGTCATCATGGGAAGCCAGGGTAGTATAGCTAGTGGTCTGATCCACTGTCAGTCCGCAAGAAGAAGGAAGATATTTCCAGCCAGGCTGGGTAAACAGGGTAAAATGGGATACTGCCCTAAGAGTCGGGGTTATCTCAAAATGGCGGTTCCAGGGCGTATTAGCCTTAACCAGGCCGGCCACAGGGGTTGGAAGATTCTCGTAATGAGCTGTAATTAAGCTCCATACCAACGTCTTCGTCATTCCAAAGGTTATATAATTCCGATTAAACAGGCGAGCCAGTGCCTTTGCTCCCTCCCAGTCGGTTCGCCAGGGTCCATCTTCGGTTGACCAGAGTGGCTTGCCCGTCTGAAGCACCTGTTTTTCATTGAAAGAGAGGGGATTCCATGATTGGTAATGACTTCCGAGGACATCAACGGCATCCATCAGTTCGGGGTCTTTAAGCAGATCTTTGGCAATATTGAAGGTTGAGACCTCATCCATTGCTACAATCTTGGTATTCAAGCCATTTCTACGAAGCTCAGATTTCAGGAGTTTAACCCAGGAGACATTTTTCGGTCGATCGAAGCTCATGAAGCGCTCGTTCCAGATTCCGCAGTAATCAACCTCAATACCGTGTAAATCCTTTGCTTTAAGCAGATAACGGACAATCAGGTCAGCATTTTCCTGTGAGAAAAACTCACCATTACCAATCCATCCCGGGGCGCCCCATTGAATCACCTCCAGGATGATATCAGGATTTCGCTTTTTGGCCTCTTTCATCAGCCATAATTGAGAACCTCGTTGGAAAAAATCAGGTTGGGGATTCAGGAATTCCTCACGGGTATGAGCGATAGATGGTTCTGTTCCGGTTAAGGTATTGACATCACCTCCGATCTCGACTTTCAGGTGATGCAAGCTTGCTCCGTATCCGGGCAGGAACAGCCAATCGAGAATTGCGCTCCGTTCGGGTTCCGGGTAATCAAACAGGAGTTTTGAGGAGGCACCAGTGCTGACAGCACCGATTCCGTTAAAAGCCGGACCCTGGCTTCCCAGGTCAACCTCCACTACCTGCTGGGCCTGGAGAGTTAATCCCAACAGACCTGTCAAAACTACTAAAAGTGCCTTCTTCATAATATCTTGGTAAACTGATCTCTTTTCATGCGCAGGTCACTCTTTTTCATCTTTTCAATCGTGATTGTTCGGCCGGGAATTTCAGGATCAACCTGGTTATTTTCGATCAGGACATTCTTGCAGGCATCAAGGGTGATGGTTGTTTTTCTCGGGTGCCAGGGCTCAAAGCGGGTGCTATGGACCAGGGTATTACCGACAAATGCCAAGCCATCAACTGAGCGGGCAAAAAGGAGTGGATAGTCATACAGATCGAAGTGATTATTTTCTATCCTGATGTTTCGATGAAAAGCTGGGGCTTTTGGATCTAGCTGAGGGATTACCGGGTAGATGCTGATGACCGCTTCGCAGAACTGGTACATGGAGGTCAGGCACAAATCGGTAAAGTGGTTGTTTCGGATCAGCACATCTTTCACGCCGCCCGACTCGTACCATTGGTTGGCATCACCGGATATCAGGATAGCGGATCCGCTGGATTCGAAGCGATTATTTTCGATCACCACCGATCCCGGGGTTGTGATGAGAACTCCACGGGCGCGGCAGCTCTCAAAGTGTGAGCCGGTAATTAGGACATCTGGAGCCCAGGTTAGATTTTCCAGGGCATCTCCGGCTTTGATATCATCAGGAACAGGATCCACAAAGGTGACCAGGAAGTCGGTGGTATCGATGACATTAAACGCCGCGGTTTCGCCCTCGGCGACAGTCACCATGGTTGGGCCATGGATAAATCCCACCCTTTCACCGGGGCGGGCCCAGGGCATTCCGATGCTCTGATCATGAATGAAACGGCATAACAAGGTACGTTCGCTCATCTTTTCGATAATCCGCACGCTGGTCCCATGCACATTGATCGGGTCGTCCATCAAGGCATGAAAGCGGCAATCATCGATGATGACCATTCCACGGCAATTAGAGACCTGAAATCCGTCATCGTGACCTGCCAGGATGCGGTTCTTTGCCGGATTGGGAACATTATTAACTCGTCTAAACGTAAGATCCTCTGAGTATTGGGAAAGGATTCCCAGTCCGCAGTTGGCATACATTTGCAGATCGGTCAGTGCGATCTCCCGGCTTTCGGTGATAAAGACGCCGGAGTGGTCACGCTCACTGTGCCTCATCACCAATAGGTTCCCTTTAGCCGGAACTCTTTTAAACTGATGATGTAACCGAAGTACTCCAGGCTCCAGCTCTTCGGCCTGATAATCGCGCCACCCGGCCCCCAGGCATCCCCAGTCGCCCGTTTTGTAAGCCACCGCCCTGGTTTCGCGGTCGAACTCCATAGCACTTCGCCAGGGGCTCTTCCATCCTTCGCCGACGAAAAAGACTTTTCCATCTTCCAGCACATAGGGCGACTCACAGCAGTCGATCCGGATATCAATCCATTCCGGGGTCACATCGAGGATTTCGGATTCGGCAGTCAAGGGAATATCCCAGTCGATACTCAGATTCCTGATGTGTATTCGCTCACTCCGGTCAATGGTGAAAGGCTGCATCCGATCGTGGAACACGAAATCCGACCCTCCGCCATCGATGGTCAGTCCGCTCATCTCTTCGATCAGGATAGCGCATCGGCGGGGGTTAATATCGGTGGTATTCGACTCATAATAGACTCTCTCCTGACTCTGGTGCGGCCAGAAATCGTACCGGCCTTGCTGGAATAGCAGAACAACTTCTGATTTGGATTGGCAAGCTTCCAGGGCTTTCCGGACGTAGGGGACCGCATTAACTCTGGTATTTGGCATCAGTCCGAAATCGCTTATCCGGATAGTATCCGGTTGAGCGACAAGGGTTGTACCAGAAAGGGCAAGAGTCAGTAAAAAAGCAAAGAATGTTAAGTATTTGATTTTCTGCACTTTAATCATAATAATTTCCCATTTAAAAGTTCTTGAGCTAGGCTGGTTCGGTTAGGATGGTAGTCAGTTCCTGGATATTCTCCTTACTAATTCCGGCAGCGAGGAAATATCCTTCAACGCCTTTATATTTTTCATCGATATAGTCGAAAGCTGTTTGCAGGAACTCCCGGCGCACCTCGAAGGCAGCCTGGAGGTTTCCCTTGGGCATTAATCCGGCGGTGATGAGGCGCAGTTTCCATTGTCCTTGTCGGATTTGTGTTTTCATAAAGAGATTTGAGCGAAGGTAATCATCGAAGACTGGTTTCAATTCCGCCCCCATTAATCGCTGGATCATGGCGGCGGCAAATCCGGTACGATCTTTACCCGCGCGACAGTGGATGATCATAGGAAGGTTATTGGGGTTTAGGATCAAATGGATCAGGGCGGCCATGGGTTTCATCATCAGATCGACCATTTCGGCGTACACGTTATCCATCACTGCGATGATGCTTTCGTTGGAATTTCGTCTAAACAGCAGTGGTTTAAGGCGTTCACGAGTCCGTTGATCGATATTACAAGGCAGGGATACCCGGTTTTGTCCCGGCAATTTCCCTGGTTTTCGTTCCTGTTCCTGGATGGAGCGTAGATCAACAACGGTTCGGATGCCAAGGTTATCGATCGTGTTTCTGTCCTCTTGGTTGAGCCTTTGGAGCACAGCAGAGCGATAGAGGAGACCTGGTTTGAACCTTCGTCCATCCGGCAGAGGTATTTGTCCGATATCCCGGAAGTTAATGCGTGTGAGCATATTAGCAATTTTCATCTTTTACTGTTACCGGGTTAAAGATAGCGGTTTTGCCTGGCAATTTCCCTGCTTTTATCCACCTTCACAATCTCAATCATCCGCTTTGCCGCGGCCAAATTCATTGAAATAGATACGAACCAGCACAACAAACAGGGAAATCATCAGAGGCCCAAAAATCAGCCCGATCAGTCCAAATAGTTTGGTCCCGGCCAACACCCCCAGAATGGTGATCAACGGATGAACATTAGCTAACTTTTTCTGGAGAAGGAAACGGGCCACATTATCCACAGACCCCACGAGAATAAAACACCACGCCATCAGAGCAAGACCTGGGACGAAATTTCCGATAGCCAGAGTATAAATAACCACAGGCAGATAAACCAGCATCGCACCCACAACCGGAATCATGGAGGCAAAGGCCGTCAATACCCCCAGAAGAACCGGCTCAGCAACACCAAAAAGCATGTAGCCAATCATGGCAACCGACCCCTGTAGCAAGGCAACCACCGGGATCGTGATGGAATTACTGCGTACCATCCTGGTTACTTCATCCAGCAATTTTTGTTTATTGCTTTGCCTAAATGGAAGATACTGACGAACATACAACTCCATCTTCCGGCTGTTGATCATCATGAAAAACAGAAACAGATACATAAAAACCAGGATCAAAACCGTCTGAAGCGTGCCACTGATCATCTGCTGGGCAACATCAGTCAACCTGCCACTCAGATTCACCAGCATCTCCCGGTTCAGAATATTCAGTCCCAACTCATCCCGAAGATAGATGTTGATCTTGTTAAAGATGTCGATAAAAAACTGTGGCGATTCCACAAATGGCAAGGCCTTGAAAATCAACATTCTGATAATAAAGAAAGTCGGAAGGACAATCAATAGCGCAGTCAAAAGCATTAGAATACCAGCCGCCACCCAGCTTTTCAGCTTTTTAATTTTCATGAGCCAGGCCATGGGCTGCTTTAACAGAATGTATAGAGCTACAGCTCCCAACAGCGATGGAAACAGAAAGCTGAGCTGCCGCCATAGAACCAGGGCGATACCCACAATAGCGGCTAACAACAACACCTGGTAAATCTTGGCAGGATGTATCGTGTTTGGCATGGCAGTATAAATATCAGCAAAGATAAAACAGTTAGCGGTTTACACATCAATACATCCTAAACCTGAACCGATCTGATCTTCATCTGATTTTCTTAGTTTTGAATAATAAACTAATCACCATGAAAAAAATTCTGGTCCTTCTGTTGAGCATCTGCCTCCTTCCGGCCGCTAATGCTCAGACTGTCCTGCCACTAACCGATCACATGGAGATCCCCTCCAACTCGAATATCCGGATAGAACCAGGCAGCTATGACTTTGCCGATATGGGGCGTGACGGGGTAATTCGCATCATGAATAAGGAGAACATCATCATCGATGGAACGGATGTGGAAGTGACCGGAGTCGCCTTTACCGGCTTCCTGTTTAACATTGAAAATTCGAGGAATATCACCATTCGCAATTTTCATAAGGTTGAGAAGTACTTCTACGCTCTTTCGGCAAAGCAATCAACTGATATTCACGTTCTTGATAACAACTTCTCCTACAATAAAAAAGACACTTCCGGGTGGATCTCCATCTACACCGGAGTGGGTGAAGCACTGGGTGGCGGTGTCCTGTTCGACCGCTGTACCGATTCAGAGATTTCGGGCAACCTGATGACTCAACAAAACGATGGAGTAGCTCTGTATGAGTGCGATAACATCACAGTGAATGATAATATCGTAAACTGGAACTGTGGGTTCGGCATTCGAATGACCACCACTAATAATTGTTCTATCCATCATAACGACTGTTCCCATGTCAACCGCATCACCGACCCGAGCGACTGTGCAGCTATTCTGCTGATTACCTGCAGTAATAACCGTGTCGAGCACAACAACCTCACCTACTCCGGCGATGGGGTGTTCCTCAGTGACTTCAGAAACACTCAGACCCAGGGCAATAACTTCTTCGGATACAACGATTGCTCCTATTCTCCTCATAATGCCATCGAAGCAACCTTTTCGGATGGAAATCAGTTTGTTGGCAACAAGTGCAATTTCAGTCACTATGGTTTCTGGCTAGGCTATAGTCACAATTGTCTTATTTCTGATAATGAGATCATTGGAAACTTACAGTCGGGCATAGCCATCGACCGGGGATACCGGAACTCGTTCATTAATAACCATATCAGCCTGAGCCCCTATGGAATCGAGCTGTGGGAAGGTAGCGGCATTGATCCTTATACCGATCAGTTTTCGCACCATTATTCGATTTCCGATAATATAATCGAGGGTAACGTATGGGGCATCAGCGCCATCAACACCGAGGATCTGGTGGTCAAAAACAATGCATTTAGCCACAACAAGGAAGATATCTACATCGAAGGGCAAGCTACCCATGATACCATCACCGGAAACCTATTTCGTTCTCCTACCCTGTATCATCTGCGAAGTACCTCATCCGACGAGGTTTTTGCACCCAACAATACCTTTATTCCGATGATTGACACCCTGATTCGGCTGCGGATATCAGGAAATATTGAATGGCAACCGTTCATCCGGACTCAAGATCCTGCCATTCAGTGGATTCCCCCCTGCGATATGGCTGAACGCCCCGGAGTCTGGACTATCTATGCGGATCCAGGTTATGGCCACCGGCGCGATGAAACGCTTGAATGGGACTATGCTGATCGAAAAGTGGGGGCAGCATCGGTCAAATTATACACTCCCCGGGGATGGGATGTTGGGCTGAATTATCGCCCGGGAGACGACTCCCTGGCCGTCTGGTCGCTCCAGGAGGATGATACGCTAACCTTCTGGCTGAAAACCATCAAACAGCCATCCTACGGGTTCCAGGCCTTTCATATCCGGCTGGGAAATACCAATCAGGGCTATTTTGAATACACCGCCCCAGCCTCCCTCCTGAATAACGCCCATAATAACTGGCGCCGATACCGCGTTCCAATCCAAGGCAATATGTCCTTTGTCAGAAGTACCGTGGGCAACATGAGTCTGGAGAACGTTAACTATGTGGAATTCAGGGCCGACACCTGGGACTATGGCTATACCCTTTGGGTGGACGGCGTGCAGTTTCATGAATGCACTCCCACCGGCATCACCGACAATCCAATCACCAGCAAACTGGAGTCGGGCTGCTTTCCTAACCCCTTCGATCACTCAACAACTGTCTGGTTTAACCTGCCCGAAAACGGTCAGGTGCAGCTGGCAGTTTATGATTTGCAGGGGCGCTTGATGAGAAACCTGATCCATGAGTGGCTGCCGGCAGGCAACCACGAAGTAACCCTCCAGGAAGGTAAGCTGCACCCCGGAATCTACTTCTACAAGCTGACAACCACGCAGGGATCCAGCATTGGGAAAATGATAAAAAATTGAATACAAGCAACTTATAATCGAACTCTCGCCCTGGGCCTTGTTGTTGCCACGATTCACTAATCACTTTTTCACCGCCACTCCCCAGGTAATGAAGACATTGAATTCGCGCTCAACACCATCATGACCGGTGCGGGTGGTTTTTGCTGCTAGGGTTGTTTGCACGTTTACCAGGTTCGCTTCTTTAAAATACTGAACCATCTCATCATGATGGAATCCCATGTGGGTAACCCCGATATTGCTACTGTGGAAAACGCCATGGTCCGGTTCAAGTTCGGCGATAAAGAGTTGTCCTCCAGGATTGAGATAGGATACCATTTTGTCACGATAAGACCTTCTATCCCACTCCCGAGCCTGTTTGTCAAAGTGATTCTCCATGCAACCCGACCTATTTATCGTTAACGATGACTGGAAACAAAACCACCAGTTCCCTTTTCCCGGTTGTCACTTTTATGCGGCCTTGATCGCCGAAAATAAGCCATCACACCTGGCATCAGCGTGAAAATCAAGATGAGCAGGCCAAGAATGGCAACAGCCGACTGGATCCAGAACTGGTAGCCAATGAAAATGATCTGCACATGAATCCAAATAATGACCATCAGCCCGGTATAAAGACTGTAGGTCCAGGCCCAATGACGATTCCGATAGATATTGAACACATGAGCCCACTTCCAGTGTGGCCTGGTTAGCAGGGGATAAATCAACAAGAGCGGTAATAGCCCAAGAAAAAAACCCAGAACCAGGCCCGGCGTAAAGAAACTCTCAAAAGGCAATAGTTCCAGCACCTCCGGTGGCATCCCTAGATACTCACCTGATGGATCGTACATCAGCCCAAAACCTCCAAACAGAGCGGCGGCGGATAGGATTAAAAGGAGGAAAATAAGAATATAAAGTGTGAAGGGTTTTTTATCCTTACCCATTACATCATATTTGGTTAAACCATCAGTAGAATCAACTACAACTCCTTGATTCTCACGTTTCTAAACCTCAATTGAGATCCATGCCCCAGAAATCCAATATGGCCCGAACGCCTTTTCAGGCCGGGGTGATCATTATGGTCAATGGTGCCATTTCGGCTGGCCTCGGCCAGATCGCCATCTACAATAACGGTCCCGTTCACAGTCACCCGGATATGGTTCCCCTTGATCCAGATCTCCTCTTCGTTCCATTCACCTACCGGTTTAAGAGAGCCCCGGCGTGCGGGAATGACTCCATATACCGAGCCATGGTACTGATACTGTTGCAGGTTAGCGTAAATAGGTGATGAATCGTCCAACACCTGGATTTCCATGCCGACATAGGCAGCATCTCCCTCCAGCGGAGCACGAATCCCAATACCGTTATTGGCGCCCGGGGTGAGCTGAAACTCAAAACGGAAGGCAAAATCAGCATACTCCTTTTCCGTGTATAGGTTACCAGAACCACCACCTTGCGGATCGACCAAAATTTCACTATTATCTACCTTATAGTCAGTCTTATTACCAATCCAGCCATCCAGATTTTTGCCATTAAATAGGGCTACAAATCCTTCTGACTGTTCCTCCACGGTGAGACCATACGTTTCACTGCTGATCTCCCTCACATAAATATTCCTGAATCCCAGGTCAGTACCATGAGCTTGCAACTCAATCGCTCCGGTGGGGAAGATTGGCAGGGAACGATCCCAGTAGTTTTCGAGAATCACCTGATCGACAACGAGAACACCATTGAGGTAAACAGTTACCCGATCACCTATCATTTTGATATAGAAGGTATTCCACTCTCCTACCGGATTATCGGCAAAGCGAAGCGGTTTACTTGGGTTAACCTGATTATTGTAAAGGCCGCCTGATCCCACCTGGGCACCTACGTCGGTACGGGCTGGATCCCATATCTGGACCTGTGGGGTTCCACGGAGGTAAATTCCGCTATCACCATTTTTCGTGATGCGCCAATCAACCCACATCTCGAAATCGCCGTAATCTTTTACGGAACACAGGTTTTCATAACCTGTTCCGGTGAATCGGATGACTCCATTATCCACCGTCCAATTCTCGGGAATGCGGGCATCAGCTTCGATCTGCTTCTTAGCCAGGTCATCGCGACTCATTTTGCTGCGGGCGATTGGATTCTCAACCAGACCTTTCCATCCGGTCAGGTCTTTGCCGTTAAACATCGACACAAACCCCGGGTCTTTAGGCATGCTGTTGATCCAGTTCCGCATATTCTCTTTGGCGTACTGGCTATCGGGTCCGCTGATTACCTGGATACACTTCTCCAGGATGGGTTTAACCTCATCACCGTACATTCCCTCGCGGCTACCAGATGGTGGCATAGCGATATTCATGGCAACCCAGGCAGCATCGCTGGCTATTGCCGGATCATCGAGATAGCTGGCGACAAACACCAAGGTTAGGAAGGTCCGGTTGTTATCGAGCGCCTGAATCACCTCTCGTTTCTGATCAGGATTTGAGGCCAGATCCATTATCTTCCTCAGCTGCAACAGTTTCTGATCAGGATGCAACCGTGCTTTTCCGATTTTATTAACATAGGCTGAGAAGGCTTCCGGCTTATATTTCTTCACTTTTCCGGAGGCGATATCAAACAGATGGCTGGCTGCGGATTGGTCTTTCCACAGGGTTAAAGCCTTAAATGCCTGATCTTTAGCAGAACCTCTTTGCGTTTTAAACTCTGACACAACCAGATCCAGGGCATCATCTCCACCCACTCTGGGGATCACCCCGAGCAGTTTTTCGCGGAGTGCTTTTTTTGTTTTATAGGCTTCCAGGATTGACTGATTGCGAACATCGCCATCCTGATTTGCTGAGATAGCCACAACGAGAGCATCTTGCACACTGGAGATCTCTTTCGGCTGTTTCGCATTCTCCAGAATTGGGAGGAGCAGGTTATCATCGCCAGCCTGGGTCACCTTTGGCAAGGCGGCATAAGCAGCAGCACTGACGGCGGGGTTCGGATCGGTGAGATGATCTCTTACGATCGCTGAATGTAAAACAGCTTTCCGAGCTGCCAGAATATTGATTAACACTGGCTTAGCCTCGTCCGGAGTGTCCCCGATAGCGGCAGCAATATCGGCTGTCTCTTGGGCTCCGACGAGTTGATTCAACAGTACGCCGGCATTATCAATCTCAGCACTGGTAGCTTTCTCCAGATTCTGTAACACCACAGGGAGGGCTTTCTTTCCATCCAGACTCACGAGGGCCGTTAGAGCTGCAGCTCTAAGATCAGGGTTATCGCCCCGATTCATGGTATTCAACATAGGCCGGATAACCGGATTGCCGGTTTTGGCCAACATGTTCACGATCTCAACAGCCAGCTCGGGCTGAGCAGCTTTTGCTTTATCCATCCATTTGCGAATGGCTGCTATATCGTTAATTTTCAAGGCATTACCCAAAACAGCCTCTCGATATTTTTTATCCGGATGATCAACTCCCTTGAGTAACAGGTCGAGGGCTTCGTACCCGGTATGATCAGCCAGAATACTCATTGCGGCCAATCCGGTGGTCATGTTAACCGGCTTGGTGCACTCTTTCACCAGCATGCGGCAGATCTCATTAACCTTGGCAAGATCCCCGCCCTTAGCCAGGTTATCCAGATACACCAGCAGGGAGCGGGTGGCATCGGTAGGCTCGTAGGCATAGTCGGCTTGACGGGCAGCCTGGAGCATCACCTCTGATGAGGCTGGTGCTCCGATTTGGGAGAGGGCAAAAAGTACAGCCTTTTTCAGGTGTGGATTGGCAGTACCTGCCAGGTTCCGGATACTCTCTTCGGCGCACATGCCTCCATACTGTCCAAAGGCATTAACCACCACCACCTGATTATCGCCGGTCAACTCGGGGATAGCCACTTTCAGCGCATGCATCGCCGGGTGGAGCTTCATGTTCACCAATACGGCGGCAGCAGGCTCAACAAGCTCAGAATCAGAAAGATAATTAGCAACTGGCTCTATCGCTTCCTCTCTTGCAAAAAACTTCAGGTGGTAGAGGAAGAAGGATTTAACCTCTTTATTCGTTGCTTTCTCCAGCGCCTGGAGAAACTGATTGGAAACCATCATTCGGGCTTCCTCATGTTGACCTTCGCCCAGGACCAGAGCCAGGGCATTCAGGGCATAGCGGGCATTTGTGTCATCACCGGTACCCGGGGCCACGATCAGCTTAGTGATCTCGGGTAAACCGGCCTCACCCAGCTGGATCATCTCGTAAACAGCACGATCGCGTTGGGCCAGATCTCTCGCAGGCATCTGGGCAAGAACATCAGCAATCCGGGTGGACAACAGTCGGACATCCTGTGCCTGTGCTGTAAAACTCATGGTGAAAGTAACCAGCACCATCACCAGGATATTCTTCATATTTTTCATAGTTGTTCTAACTTCTTTAAGGTAAATCGTAAGAGCACATCGCAAATTACAGCGTCCACGGCGACCGCATCGGCTGGTTAATCATCCGGTTAGCCCCTTCATCATCGATAAACTCCTGTTTCACAGGATCATATTTCAACGAGCGGCCCAATCGAACGGCAATAATTCCAAGGTTAACGATAGTCGAGGAGCGGTGTCCGTTCATTTCATTCAGCGCGAACTTCTGGCGGGTACGAACCGATTCGGAGAAGATTCCGATCTGTGGTTCGGGATCCGGCAGCGTTTCGATAAATTTTTGGATGTTCGGTATGGTTGACCGGAATCCGCGGTACACTTTCCCATAGGGACCTTCGATATAGGCAGCATCCTTATCACGGTTCTCCCCGTCGAGGATGATTTTGCAGCCATCAGCATAGGTATATTCGATTCTCCTCCAGGATCCGCAGGCATCGGGATGCTGCTGCGGAGCATCCACCTCCACGGATACCGGACTGGTATCATCTTTCCCAAGCATATACTGAACCGGATCGAGATAATGTTGACCCATATCACCCAGGCCACCACCATCGTAATCCCAATATCCGCGAAAGACCGAATGAACACGTTCCGGGTTGTAAGGCTTGTACGGAGCCGGTCCGAGCCAGAAATCATAATCCAGATCCTCGGGCACCGGCATCGGAGCGAGGTTAGTCTTCCCACTCCAGTAAAATTTCCAGTCGTAGCCGGTGATTCCGCTGACGGTTACTTTCAGGGGCCACCCTAGTACTCCACTGTCTATCAATTTTTTAAGTGGTTTAACATCCGTTCCCAAACCATAAAATCCATCCTTAAAGCGGAACCAGGTATTAAGACGGAACATTCGTCCGTGGCGGTTGACAGCTTCGACAACTTTAATTCCCTCACCGATCGTGCGGGTCATAGGCTTCTCGCACCAGATATCTTTACCTGCTTCGGCGGCAGCAACAGCCATCAGGCCGTGCCAGTGTGGGGGAGTAGCAATATGAACGACATCAATATCCGGGCGAGCGAGCAGCTCCCGGAAGTCGTGGTAACCGGTAACTCCCTGACCAGCCTGTGCCAGGGCCTGGCGCAAGTGGCCACGGTCCACATCACATACGGCCAGCAATTTGGTGCCTTCGTAATCAAAATGACCGCGACCCATACCACCAACCCCGATAATCCCCTTGGTTAGCTGGTCGCTGGGAGCTGTATAACCGGAACCGCCCAACACGTGGCGTGGAACTACCGTAAACGCGGCTGCACCCAGGATCCCGGTTTTCAAGAAGTTCCTGCGGTTAACTGTTTGTTTTTCTTTCATAGTAAAACGCTTTGGAATGAAATCAAAAAATAGATGCCCGAAGGTAGGATTTTTACGAAAGCCGGACAAGAGCTATCGGGATAACCTCTTTTTGGAAAAATCTAACCATTTTTGAAAAGCTTTATCCTTAAAGGAATTCTTAATCCGAATAAAATGAAAAAAGAGAAATTCTTCTTCTGCCTTTCATTATTGGCAATCGCTTCCGTGTGCCTAAATCTCCATGCCCAGGACACGATCCAGGTGGTTACTCATGATCAGGTTAAGGTGGTAACCGATCCATCGAAGGGTGTGAATAGTTATTCAGCACAAGCCCACTTCCCGGAGGCCGGAGTGCCGATCCGCAAAGTCAACCTGCTAGTCACCTTCGAGTGCCCCGATGGGCTGGCTTGTGGTGAGTGGGACTATATCGACCACATCAATTTACAGGGTCACGATCCGGTGACAGGCGAACCGTTTACCTATGAAATCGCACGGCTGATCACCCCCTACGGTCGGTTTTTCGGGACCGACTGGCGCTTTACATTCAAAACTGATGTGACGGATTTCGCTTCCTTGCTACGAAACCAGGCGATTGTTGAGTATGTGCATACGGGTTATGAATCGAACACCACGTGCGGATGGAAGATTTCGGTAAAATTCGAGTTTATCCAGGGCCCACCGGTTGCCGGAATCGTTGCGATCCACCCCCTGTGGAACGGCAGCTTCCCCTATGGCAATCCCGAAGATGATATTGAGCAATACCTCGATGAGAAAACCATCAAAACACAAGATAAAACCAGGCTATTACGCCTGAGGATTCTTCAAACCGGCCATGGAATGGACCGCACCGAGAATTGTGCCGAGTTTTGCTCCAAATGGCGCGAGGTGATCTTCAACGGTCAGGTGGTTGAACACCGCGATATGTGGGTCACCTGTGGTTCCAATCCGGTTTACCCGCAGGCTGGAACCTGGATCTTCGACCGGGCCAACTGGTGCCCGGGATGCATGGTCGGACAGGAACACTTCGATCTGGTCGTTGAGCCCGGCAGCTCGCATGTCATTGATGTTAATATGGAGCCGTACCAAGTGACGCGTGGAGAACCATCGGCAAACTATGTATTTAGCTCATTTTTAATTGAATATCAAAAACCTAAGGCAACCCATGATGTAGCGATTGACGAGATCTTGGTGCCGTCGGCAGATGATCTATATTCCCGGATGAATCCAGCCTCCTTTGGAGCCCGGATCCGGATTAAAAATAATGGTACCACGCCGCTAAAGTCTGCTATCATTGAGTATGGCCTGAACGGACAGAAACCCTTGGTCCACCTGTGGAAAGGGGAGCTGGCATTTGGACAGTCGGAGGAGGTACTCCTGCCGGGAGTCATTCATTCCGACCAGCAGACCGACCTGTTCACGGTCAACATCAACCGGCCCAACGGCAGATCCGACCGTTATAACGGTGATAACCGGATGACCTCCTTATGGAGCGCACCTCCGGTCTATCCCGGAGAGTTCGTGGTCATCTGCAAAACCAACCGCGATACCATGCAAAATGCCTGGAGAATAACGGATGCCCAAGGGAAGATTTGGTTCCAGCGCGAAGAATCTGAGTTAAAGGCTAATCGAGAATATCGCGATACGGTTACTTTGCCCGATGGGCATTACAATTTGCTAGTCACCGACCGGGGAGGCGACGGGCTGGAGTTTTGGTACAATGCCCGGTCGGGAATGGGATATGTCAGACTGGCCAGAACGGATGGTGGACTGATCCAGGCTTTTGGCAGTGATTTCGGCAATGAGATCTTCCAGAACTTCACGGTTGATAGCCAGGCAACGGAACATGCCACCCAGGATGCCCTGGTGCTGGTCTATCCCCACCGGCCTATCCAGAACACCACCCTGATGCTCCATTTTAACCAACCTCAAACAGTGAAAGCTAAATTGACAAACCAGGCAGGAAAACTCATGCAGGAATTGACTTGGTTTGAGGTGACCAAAGGTGATTTTCTCATCGATCTATCCAACTACCCTGATGACACTTACCTCCTGGAAATCAGCTACAACGGCCAAAATCAGCAGATCAGATTAAAGAAAGCAAGGAGATAAAATTAGAGCCCTTCGGTGATTTTTTGGACCAGCTTATTCTGATTAAAAAACTCTTTAGCGATCACCCGAATTACGGTGTAGGCTGGTATGGCAATCAGCATTCCAACCACCCCTCCTATAGTCGCGGCCAGCAGAATCACGATGAAGATTTCGAGGGGATGTGATTTGACCGAACGAGAGAAGATCTGAGGTTGAAAGACAACATTATCAATGAGTTGAGTAATCTCCATCGCGATGAAGATATAAATCAGCAGTGGAATCATTTCGGTAGCGACATCCATCGGCATGCTGACCGCCACGCCAACCAACATCCCAATCAGCGTACCGAGGAATGGACCAACGTATGGAATGACATTCAACACTCCTGAAATCAAGGCAATGGTGACGGCATGATTAAACTGCAGACCAACGATGGATAATCCTGCCGTATTTAGGATGATGATTCCCGTGATTTGCAGCATCACCCCAATAAAATACCGCTTCAGTAGAATGCTGATTGAGTGAATCGCATTACGCACGTTTTGTTCCTTATCTTCAGGGAAGAAGAGTACCAAAGCATCGGCGAAAAGGTCTGATTCCCGCATAAAATAATAGGAGATAAAGGAGATTGCCAGAATTGCGATAAAGGCATCTCCCAGGATCCCGGCAACATTGGAAACAAAGCCAGAAAACTCGACCTGGCCGATAGCTGTTACGACAGTGTTGCGTGTCCACGCCAGAAGGTCGAAGTCAACCGGAACCAGATTAAAACCGGCAAGAAAATCCCTGAGCTTACCAATGGGTGCTTCGAGGTTGGCTATCAGGCTGTTCAGGTCAAGATTGGAAAAATACTTGATCTCATTGACTACCAAAGGCAGGAAGATGTAGAAAAACGTGAACGCCAGTCCCCAAAAGAGGAGCACGGTTATCAACGAACAGAGACCTCTTGGAAGATGTCTTTTCCCAAGATGGATTTTCTGTAGGAGGTTTACCAGAGGCTCTCCAATCATCGAAATCACAAATGCTACGATGATATAAACAACGATGGAGCTAAAGAACCAGATACTGAATCCTGCCACCAGCAGAGTGACACCCAGGATGATCAGCCGCTGGACATTTGTTAGGGACGGACGGGCAACCATAGAAAGTAAAGATAATGTTTTCCAATTAACCGCTCACAATCGGGAAAATCAACACCTCCGCCACGATGTAAGCTAGGAAGAGCAAGGTAGTCCAGACAACCATTATTCGGGTATTCGTGTAGGTGCTAACGGCAATGCCCAGGCTCTTTTTCGTATAGATCATGAGAATGACTCGTTCCAGGTAGTACGCAATTACTGTTGCCAGGGCCACGCCCCGTATTCCCCACAGGCGGATTAGCAGCAAACTAAGTCCGATATTGGTCAGCAGTTCGACCAATGCGGCGATCATTAAAATTCGGGTGCGGCCGGTGGCCAAGAGCACGGTATGAGGAAAAAGCAACCTACTAACAATCAACAGAATAAACAAATTTACTACACCAGCACTCTCCAGATAATCCCAGCCATAAATTAACGGATAGATCAGGTAGGAAGAGAGCACCACCAGGATCGAGAGGGGAAACATCCAGGAGGCCATGCGGGCCGAGCGTTCGCGGAGCATCAGCAGGCCTTTTTCTCTTCCATCTCGGGCGATGATGGCTGTCATAGCGTTACTCAGGGCATAGGCGAGGGTTGCCACCAGGGGTAGTTCTCTGGCCCCATAGCGAAAGAGGGCAAAGGTGGCAGCATCTGACCAGGCGGAGACGATGAATCCATTAACATATTGCGCTGATCCACTGAGCAGTACACTAACAATCACGGGTCCACCGAGCAATAAATACTCCTTCCAGAAGGTAAGGTCGATCCGAAAATCCCCATTTCGGAATAAGATCATAATGAGCCAGACTGTTCGGAAGGCGCCTGCCGCGATCATACCCCACATGGCAGCCTTTACCCCCAATCCCATCAGCACGGGAACTCCTACGAGCAGGAGCTGCAGCGAAAAGGCGATGATGCCATAACGCAGGAGTTTACGCGACTGGTCGGTAATGACGTACCAATACTCGACCAGGGTGGATGGGGCGAAGGAGACGAGGTAAAGGATCACCAGTCCGGTGATTTCTCGCGGGAGCTCCTGCTGGAGGAGGCGGCCGAGTAAAGGGCTAAGAAGCCACAAGGCAAGTGCTGCCAGTCCGGTGAAAAGCAGCAGCAGGAGAAAAGCGTTAAAAAAGGGACGACCAGGTGTTGTTAAAGATTGATTTGCAGCACCTTGATTTGATAAGTTCTTTCTCCCTGTCGCCAAAGGTAGCAGAGCCTGGATCAGGCCGGTGAGCCAGAAATAGCTCACAATTCCAGCAAAAAAGAGGAAAGACTCATACAGTCCCACGGATGACGGCAGCAGTCCGGCGCGAGGCAGGAGGATGCTGATGAGGAAGGCGGAGCCGAACCGGAAGAGCTGGAAATATTGAAGCCCGGAGAGGGTGTCGTAGGGCAATATTTTTCTCCAGCTCAGGGGCAAATCATTCGATATTAATTGGGTCCTTGACTTTTTGTTTCATCAGGGCGAGGTCGAGGACTTCTTGAACCGTTCGTACATAACGGAATACCAGGCCTTTTAAGTATTTAGCCTTGATCTGATCGATATCGTTTTTATTTTCTTCCGCGAGGATGATTTCCCGGATGGAGGCTCGTTTTGCTGCCAGGATTTTCTCTTTAATGCCACCCACGGGCAGGACTCGACCGCGGAGGGTGATCTCGCCGGTCATGGCAAGTTGTGATTTCACTTTCCGTTGGGTAAAGGCAGAGGCCAGGGAGGTGACCATGGTGATACCGGCAGAGGGACCATCTTTTGGGATCGCACCTTCAGGAACATGGATATGCACGTTCCACTTTTCGAACACATTTTCGGGGATCCCGAGTCGTCCGGCATGCGCTTTGAGGTATTCCAGGGCCAGGATGGCCGACTCTTTCATCACCTCTCCGAGATTTCCGGTGATAGTCAGATTTCCTTTGCCCTTGCTCAGGCTGGTCTCCACATACAGGATTTGTCCGCCGGTTTCGGTCCAGGCCAGGCCTGTCACCACTCCAGCGAACTCGTTCCCCTGGTATTCATCTTTGAGCACCTCAGGATATCCGAGATACTCGCGCAGAGCTTCGGGTTGAATTTCCTGTGGAAGATCTTCGCCCATAGCGATCCGTTTGGTCAGCTGTCTGACCACCTTGGCAATCTTCTTGTCCAGTGCTCTGACCCCGGATTCGCGCGTATGTTTTTCAATGATATATTCGATGGACTCCTTCGGGAATACGAACTGGTCGGCAGCGAGCCCGTGCTCAATCAACTGCTTGGGAACCAGATGCTTCTTAGCGATATCCACCTTTTCCTCCACCACATAGCCTGATATTTCGATCATCTCCATACGGTCGCGCAGGGCAGCGCTGATGGAGGAGGGATTATTGGCTGTAGCGATGAAGAGCACTTTAGAGAGGTCGTACTCCATCTCCAGGAAGTTATCGTAGAAGGTGCTGTTCTGTTCCGGGTCGAGCAATTCGAGCAGGGCAGATGCCGGGTCTCCCCGGAAATCATTACCGACCTTATCGATCTCATCCAGCACAAAAACCGGATTTGAGGTGCCTGCCCGTTTGATATAGTGAACGATACGGCCGGGCATTGCTCCGATATAGGTTTTCCGGTGGCCGCGAATTTCTGATTCATCTTTAAGACCGCCGAGTGACATCCGTACATATTTCCGATTCAGAGCGCGGGCTACGGATTTCCCCAGGGAGGTTTTCCCCACGCCGGGAGGGCCGTACAGGCAGAGGATCGGAGCTTTCATGTCGCCCTTCAGTTTCAGGATGGCGAGGTGTTCCAGGATGCGTTCCTTCACTTGGTCGAGGCCTGAATGATCTTGATTCAGAATACGTTTAGCACGGCGCAAATCAAAATTATCGATCGATACCTCATTCCAGGGAAGGTCGAGAAGCACTTCGAGGTAGTTGATCTGAACCGAATACTCAGCTGAGGCCGGATTGATCCGCTCCAGCTTTTCCACTTCGCGGAAGAACATTTTCGCTGTTTCCTCCGACCAGTCCTTGGTTTCTCCCCGTTGGCGGATCTCCTCTACCTCCTGTTCGAACGGGCTACCACCCAATTCATCCTGAATGGTTTTAATTTGCTGATTCAGAAGATACTCTCGCTGTTGGGCATCAATCTCCAGCTTAACCTTATTTTGGATATCTTTCTTCAGTTTCTGTTTCTGGTACTCTAGTGACAGATGTTCCAGCAGGCGGATGCCACGATCCCGCAGATTATCCGTTTCGAGCATGGCTTGCTTCTCGGCGATACCCAGATCAGAATTAGAACAGAGATAGTTAATCAGGAAGCCTGCACCCTCAATATTTTTAATGGCAAAGCTAGCCTCCTGCGGCATACTGGAGGAATATTGTACAATCTTGAGCGCCAGATCCTTGATAGTGCCAATGATCGCCTCAAACTCTTGCGTATTCTCCGTTGGTTTGATATCAGAGATAGGCTTGACACTTGCTCTGAGGTAGGGTTCAGTAGCGGTGATCTCCTGAAGCTCGAACCTACGCTTACCATGAATGATGACCGATGTTGAATCATCCGGCATATTCAGGATCTTAACAATCGTGGCCATGGTTCCAACCTGGTAGAGATCTTCGAATCCAGGATCTTCCACCGAGGTATCCTTTTGGGAAACCACCCCGATCTCCTTGTTGTGTTTGTAGGCCTCTTTAACCAGGCGAATCGACTTCTCACGGCCGACGGTGATGGGGATCACTACTCCAGGAAATAGAACGGTATTCCGTAGTGCAAGAATCGGAAGTGTCTCCGGAATCTCAGCAACACTCAGCTCCTCCTCATTACCTTCCGAAATGAGGGGAACAAAATCGGTATCATCGTCTCCGAAATCAAAAAATAAATTATTTCCCAACTTTTTTCCCACGATTAGAATCTGCAAAAAAAAGCCCCGGTCGGGGGCTTGGGGTTTGTATCGCTGTCGTTACTTCTTTTGTCGCTTTTCCATGTGCTTCTCAAGCCGGCGGTTGAACTTATCAACCCGACCTGCCGTATCAACCAGCTTCATCTTACCGGTGAAGAAGGGGTGCGACGTATTTGAGATCTCAATCTTGACCAGCGGATACTCCACACCATCAACCTCAATTTTCTCCCGGGTATTCACGGTTGAACGGGTGATGAAGGTGTAGTCATTGGATAAATCCCTGAAAACCACCAATCTGTAATTCTTTGGATGAATGTCTTGTTTCATGGCGCCTAACTTTTCTTATCAACCTCCCTCGATTTCTTCCGAAGGGGATGCAAAGATAAGAACTTTTTTTAGCCTTACCAAAAAGGATGATATGGTTTTACGACTCTTTTTTGATGGCTTCACGTCGCAGGGTACTATTCCCACCATCGTTGGTAAAACGGCTGAAAGGCACCGAGGGGTCGATCATATATCGGTAGGTGACATGCTTTTTGGCCTGAGTAGCGCCGATCTGTTCATAAACCTTACGCATTCTGGGGTTATAGTCGCCCACCCAGGAGAGTTCAATCTCGTTGTACCAGGTCCGTTTTTTGGTGGCCTTAGCAAATTGAAGGAAAAGGGCGGCGATCACGCCGGAGTTTTGATGTTCAGGAACGACACCGGCCAGCAGCACGCGGTTACGGGTGATGGTTTTCCCGCTTTTCAGCCACAGGAAGCGGAGAAGTTTCCAGAATGACATCCTTCCATCAAATTTAGCCAGCACCTGGTTAATATCGGGAAAGGTAACCACCATCGCGATAGGTTTATCATCTTTATAGGCGAACCAAATAAAATCTTCGATGATCACGGGCTTGGCGCTTTCGATGACAGATTCGAGGTCCTTGACGGTCATCGGTTCGAAGCCCTCCATATAATCTTCCCAGGTGGTATTGAAAATCTCAACAAGATCGGCTATGTATTTAGCCGACTGTCTTTTACGGTAATGACGATAAGAGTATCCGGGCCGTGAGGCCAGGAATTCAGCAAACTTGATCATCCGTTCCGGCCACGTCTTGGATAAGTCGATGTGATAGGAAAACTGCTGGAAATAATCCTTAAAACCATAGTTTTCAAACAGTTTCTGATAGTAGGATTTATTATATGGCATGCCATAACCCTGCTTCATAAAACCTTCGACGAGAACCCCCCAGTACGAAAAGTTTTCGCCAAAATTGATACTACCATCCATTGCCTGCATCCCCCGCTCCTTCAGCCAATCGCGCCCCGTATCGAACAGCAGGTTCGCTGCTACCTGATCATCGATACACTCGAAGAAACCCACCCCACCCGCTTGAGGATCAGATTTACGGGCTTTTTTATAGTCAACAAAAGCGGCAATCCGACCAATGAGTTGACCCTGATCATCTTCCAACACCCATCGTTCAGCTTCTCCATCGGCGAAACAGCTATTTTTTGCCGGGTTAAAGATGTTTTCAACCTCCATATCCAGCGGAGCAATCCAGTTAGGATCATCCTGATAAATCACCCTACCAACATCATGAAAGATAGCGCTCCCTGTCTCCTTGGTGATAGGAATCAGCTTCATAATCTGCTATTTAAATGAAAAAAGAGTTCGGTTACATCCATCTCGAAAAGTGGGCATTTTTATGAAAACCACCAAATAGACCAATCAGGGGTTCTCTCCCTGGGAAAAAATCGGGGTACAAATCAGAAAAGCCTTTCTGATATGAGAGAAAATTTTTACATTTGTGGCCGCTTATACGGTGGATGTAGTTCAGTCGGTTAGAACGCTGGATTGTGGTTCCAGAGGTCGTGGGTTCGAGTCCCATCTTCCACCCAGATTTTAATCCCTCCGAAAGGAAGGGATTTTTTTATGAAGCCATCACGAGCACTTATGTACGGCGGCATCACGCTCGCCATGATTTTCTGGGCTCTCTCATTCATCGGGTACAAGTTAGCCTATCGCTATTTTGGACCGATGGCACTGATCTTTTTCCGGTTGGTGATCGCCTCCCTCTTTTTATTCCTCCTGATTCGGCTGCTCCGGCTGAATGAGCCCATCCGGCGGGCCGACTGGGGTCGGTTTTTACTTCTGTCCCTGTTTGAACCACTGCTCTATTTTCTTGGAGAGAGTTATGGCATGACAATGGTGTCATCCACCACCGGGGCCGTCATTGTGAGCACCATACCCCTGATCACCCCACTGGCTGCCTGGCTACTCCTCGGAGAGAAGGTCAGCTGGTTGAAAGTTGGCGGAATTATCATCAGCTTTATCGGGGTGTGTCTGGTTCTGATTGAACCCGGATTCCGTGTCACCGCCCCGGTTCTGGGGATCGGATTAATGTTCCTGGCCGTCTTCTCCACCATCGGTTATTCCGTGATGATTGTCAAACTGACGGCTACCTATCGCCCAACAACGATTATCCTGATGCAGAGCTTGATAGGTTCTTTCTACTTCCTGCCGATCTTCATCCTGACCGACTTGCCAGAGACACTCGCTATGAGCTTCTCCTGGGGAGCACTGTTACCCCTCCTATTTCTGGGACTCTTCCCATCCACACTCTCCTTCATTTTCTTCACAAACGCTATCCGGGAAATTGGCATCACACGTGCCAACATCTTCACCAATTTCATCCCTGTATTCACCGCCATCTTCTCTTTCTTCATTCTCCACGAATCCTTTACCGTTACCAAAACGATCGGGATACCCGTGGTGTTGGCGGGGCTCATGATCGCCCAGCTGAAGCTGAGAAAGAAATCGATCTGACCCGCCAATTATACGAATTAGCGAGGTCAATCCGTTTTGCCAGATAATATTGCTAATTTCCCGACCGTGAAATCCGTGCTGTTTTTATTGCTGAGTCTGACGGCCATGCTCGTCTCCATCCCCGATGGGAAGGCGCAGAGCGGTGGGCATTTCGTGTACCAGGTACTTAACCTGCCCCCATCGGCTCGCAGTGCCGCTCTGGGTGGATTTGTCATCGCCTCTCCCAATAGCGATGCCGCCTTGGCCTATCACAATCCTGCCCTGTTAAATAGCCAGATGCACAATCGAATCAGCCTAAACTATTCCAATTATCTGTCTGATATTCAGTATGGTTACCTGTCTTATGCGCGGGATCTGGGGAAGTGGGGTATGGCAGCAGCCGGATTGCAACATATTAATTATGGTCATTTTACGGAGGCCAATGAATTTGGTGACATCCTCGGATCCTTTTCAGCAGCCGAATACTCCTTCAACCTATCCTATGCTTATCAGATCGATAGCCTCCTCACGGTTGGTGCCACCATCCGTCCCATCTATTCAGTGCTGGAGCGCTATGTTTCGTGGGGATTAACGACTGATCTGGGAATTCTGTACCACCGGCCCGAAAGCCGGCTATACCTATCACTAGTAGCCAGGAACCTGGGCTGGCAGCTCACCACTTATGCCACTCCTACGCGGGAACCACTGCCTTTTGAGGTGCTAGCCGGCATGAGCTATCAGCTCCGGCATGCCCCTTTTCGTCTCCATCTGACTGCCCGGAACCTCCAACAATATAACCTTCGGAGAATGATCAACGAGGCCCCAGCTGATGCCGGCTTTTTCGACAAAGCGGGCCTGCTGGCCACTACCAGCCTCAACCACCTCGCTGCCGCAGTAGAGTTCATCCCCGGAAACCTCATCGCCCTGCGCGTTGGATACAGCTTCCTCCGCGGATCAGAACTCGGGATGAGCGGCTACCGGGGTGCCACCGGATTCTCCTTCGGCGGAGGCGTTAACCTGGGTCGCATCGAAATCGACTACGCTCTCGCTAGCTATCATCCTGCTGCCATGAGCCATACAATCTCCCTCCGGATCGGAATGGGTAAATAACCTCAAAAAAAATGACCCCCAAGAAAATCATCATCGCAATCGACGGAGTTTCCTCAAGCGGGAAAAGCACCGCAGCTAAAGATGTTGCCCGCGAACTAGGCTATACCTATATCGATTCCGGTGCCATGTACCGCGCCATAACCCTCTATTGCATCCGCGAAAACCTGATCCATCAAGGCCTAGTGGATGAGAAAACACTGAAAGATCGCATTCCGGATATTCGTATTGAATTTGTATTCAATGAGTTAACAAGTCGATCGGATACCTACCTTAATGGAGAGAAGGTCGAAGATGAAATTCGGAATCCCGACGTGGCCGCACTGGTTAGCCCCGTGAGTAAAATCGGATTCGTCCGTGAAGCTATGGTAACCTTGCAAAGGGAGCTGGGCCAGGAAAAAGGAATTGTAATGGATGGACGGGATATCGGAACAGTCGTCTTTCCCGATGCTGAAGTGAAAATCTTCCTCACCGCCTCACCGGAAGTGCGAGCCAAAAGACGTTACAAAGAGCTGAAAATCAAAGGATTAGATGTTAATTACGACGATATACTCAGCAATCTGCAGGAGCGCGACCGGATCGATTCTACCCGGGAAATCAGCCCCCTGCGCAAAGCAGATGATGCCATCGAGCTGGATAATTCGGGGATGACACTGGAAGAACAGAAAGCCTTCATCCTGGAACAGGTCGAGGCCTGGAGGCAGCGAACTATTCAGCCATAGCCTGCCCCTTTTCGAAATCAAAAAAGGTCTTTCTCATAATATCCGACAGCAGCAACTTGTAATTGATGTAAGCATCCAGGCGTGTGTTGTAAGCATTATTGAGTCGCTCGCGTTCCAATGCCATCGATTGACTGTCGATTTCACCATTAGCATAGCGTTGGCGCGAAATTTCAAAACTTTTTTCCGCGACTGACACATTCTTTTCGAGCAGTTGAAGGCGACGTAGGCTGCTGTGAAGGCGATCCACCTGGGTCCGGATATCCCGTTCGATGGTGACCTGACTTTCCTGCATCTGTAACTTATTTCGCTTCAGTGTGGAGATAGCCGATTGAACCTTGGCCCTATTGGCACCCCAGTCAATGATTGGAATCGAAGCGGTGAGGCCAACGCCAAAACTCCCCGGACGGCTGGTCAGGTTTTGCCAGGTCTGGTCAAACGTGCCCCCAATGGGGATTGACCGGGGGTCTTTCCCGACACCAATAAAATTGTAGTTCAGTTGGATATTGCCACTCGGCAAACCCTGTGCCCGTTGGCGCCTAACCGTCATCTCCTGAATCTCAATAGCGATCTCATTTTCGCGTAATTCCGGACGGTTGCTCATGGCCAGTTTCACTGCCTTCTCCACATCCACCAAAACCGGCTGATAAGTCAGATCGCTGCTCACAACCACACTGTCGTGAAGGCTTATTCCAAGGTTCTGCTTGAAGGTTCTGACTTGCGCAGAGAAATCGACTATTGCCATATCATAATTGTTTGTAGCAGCACTCAGATCAACCTCCATCTGTAACGCCTCTACTTCCCGAATCAAGCCTGCCTTGTATTTGCTCTGAGCAATATCATAGGCTTCCTGCTGCTTCTCCAGACTTAGCCGGGCGATATTCATCCGCTCCTGAACAGAGAGAAGTGTGAAATAGTCCTGGCTTATTTCATAAACCAGGTTAAGTTCCTCACGCTTAAGCTGTTTCATCGACAACTCGTAAGCCAATTTCGCCTGATTCAGGTTCATTCGGTTATTGTTAAAGCCAAAAAATGCCTCAATTGGCTGGCGAAGTCCAATGCTGGAGTTGATCTGGGTATTTCGATCATCAGCATAAAAGTCGACGAAACTCTGGGCACCACTTCGGATGTACAGGCTACCATCGGTTGGAAGCGGCTGACTGATTGTAAAATAGCCTGCCAATTGGTTTTGCCTTACCGGATAAAACGAGATCCCAGTACTATCCTCCCACTGCTTGATTGTTTCGGTATATTGAGGGACAGTCATGTCGAGGAAGACCTGTGTCCGGTTTTGGCTAACAGCTGCTTTGAGGTTATGCAACGCCACGTTGTGCCCCTGTTGCAACATCTGCATCCTAATGCTCTTTTCCTTAGCCAGTAGGATGCTCGTTTCCAAGTCGAGCATATAGACCTCTTGTCCCATGGTTAGAGGGACCAATCCCAGAAGCAGGATGCTTAAAGCTAACAATCTGAAAATGTTTAACATAAGGTTGGATTTTTACTCATGACGAATCGATTCGATTGGCCGGAGGTTAGCTGCCTGTCTGGCCGGAAGGTATCCGAAGGTAATCCCGACAACCACCGAAAAGGAGAACGCCATCAGTATGCTATAAAAGGTAATTGTAGTCTGCACATCTGTAGCCCAGGAGATGCCCAGGGACAGTAAGATACCGAGCAGCACCCCGATAATTCCTCCGGCAATGCTCAAAACCACAGCTTCGGTAACGAACTGCACCATGATATGTCTTTTCTTTCCCCCAACTGCCCGGCGAATGCCGATCTCACGTGTTCGTTCCAGCACCGAGGCTAACATGATATTCATAATGCCGATTCCCCCGACTATCAAGGAGATAGCAGCGATTGAAGCCAGCAAAAGGTTATAGATGCGTGTCTCTTTTTCCTCCTGTTTCATCAATTCGTAGGGAACGATGATGGAAAAGTCATCATTATTAAAATGGCGGCGGTTCAGCAGGCTGCGGATCACTTCGGTTGCCGGAAGCAGCTGGTCGGATTGCTCAAACCTGACCGTCAGCTGCTTTACTTCGCTTGCGAATGGATTTGTTCTGGGGATCCGCTGATTGAAGGTGGACAAGGGGATATAGATATCGCTATTCAGATCGCGCGAAGCCAACTCCCCGATTGTCTCAGTGAACAGGGCTTTCGACTGCATCACACCCACCACCTCGTACCACTGATCGTCCACTTTGATGCTTTGTCCTACCGGATCATCGTAACGGAAGAGCTCACGCGCGATCCCGGCACCTAGAACGCAGACCTTTAATTCCCTGTCATACTGATCCGAATTGATAAAAGCACCTTTCTCGGTCGGGTAGTTGAGAATCGAAACCACCTCCGGAGTTACCCCGATAACCGACGATTTCGCTGATCGGTCGCCATATCTGGCCTCTGCCTTATACTCACTCTGAGGGGAAATGCTCACCACTCCTGGCACAATGGAGGCAATGGCGTTCCCGTCTTCGACGGACAATCCCTTGGAGAATTTCATCCTGACCACCTCAAGCTCAGCATCGGTTAAATCCTTATCCCGAATGATGATGTTACTCACCCCAAGGTCCTGGTACTTAGCAATTGCCTGCTTTTTAGTCCCCTCCCCGATTGAAATCATGGCAATGACCGAGGCGGTGCCAAAAATGATACCGAGAATGGTCAGGAAAGACCTAAACTTGTGGTCTAACAACCCCATGACTGCCCGGTTTACATTATCTCTTACTTGCATAGCTTACCTGTTAATTGGATTCAGGATGGATTCGACTGGCTCCAGTGGATCGCCTGGTTCTACTCCACTATATATCAGTGTATTATGAGCATTCGAAGGGCCTACCTCGACCTTTGTTTTTTGGATTCTCCCTCGCTTATTCAGAAACACGTAACAGTTGTCGTTCTCCTTTAGCAGGCAGCTGTTCGGGATGAACAGGGCATTTTCTTTCTCCTCGATGATGAATTCACAGCTGACCGTCATCCCGGGCTTTAGGCGGAGGTCCGATTCCACAATTTCGACCACCACTCTAAACACTTTCTCTTGTCCCTGAAGAACACAAACCCTGGCGATTTCCGTGATCGCACCATGAAAAGCTATTTCAGGGAGGGCATCCAGCCTGACCAATACTTTCATCCCCATTGAAACTCCCGTGATGGCTGTTTCATGAACAGATGTCCTGACTTTCATATGGGTCACATCAGGGATTTTCGCGATCATCGAACCGGAATAGACCTCATCGCCCAATTTTAATGGTCTTTGTGGATAATAATGCGGGTTTGAGCCCGGCTGAAAAAGGCCATCTTTTGGGCTTGTAATGGACATCAGATTCAACACCTCCCGGGCTCCCTGTAGTTCAGCTTCGACCTGTTGTTCTTTGATTTTCTGAATCCGGAGATCATAATTATCCATTATCGGTTTCTGGGCAATTTGCCGTTTGATTTTCTCCATCCGGATGGTAGCTTGCTGAAATTCGAGTTCCTTGATCCGACGCTTGTTTTCCGTATCGAAGCGGCTGCGCTCCACCTCCAGCTTCTTTAAATCGTACATGGCCTGTTCGGTCTTCAGCTGTGCCTTCAGTTCCTGAACGTTACTCTCCATCTGGACCTCTTGCTTACGGCTAGCTGCACGCGCACTTTCAAGATCCTCCTCTCTGGATATGATGAGCTTTTCGATTGAGGAAGGATCAATCCTGATGACGGTATCGCCTTTCTGCACCATCTGGCCCGTCTCAACCATGTCCATGATTTTGAAATCATAACCATACTCCCAGCGAATCTGGGGCATCATGATGGCGACAGCGCTGATAGCATCCAACTCTCCTGACTCGATAAAGGATTGACGGAAAACCCCTTGCATCACAGTGTGCTTCTCCTCCCGGCTTCCACAACCCGCCAATACCAGGATCATACATGCACCCATAAAGAGATTGCGTGTTTTCATGGTGTTCCTGCTAATTGGTTTTCCCATTACCTGGTGATTCTTGCTTGTTGAGGAAAGGATCGGACAGCGCAATCTCATCTCCAACTTTAAGTCCCTCCAGTATCTGAGCATAATCGGTATTGCTCACCCCGATCTTAACTTCCTGGCGTTTAAATCCCCCACCAGTTTTAACATACACATTTTCAATCCCTTGTATTTTAAAAACACTCTCGACCGGGATAAACAGGGTGTTTTCAATTTCACGAATTCTGATCGTGCAGCTGACCGTGAGGCCTGGCATCAGGTTTTTGTGAACGCCGTCGATCAGAATCTGGACGGGAAAGACTTTTATTTTGGAAGTATTGGATGTGTTTTGGGCAAGATTTGCCACGGTGGTGATCGTGCCGGTATAGGTAGAATCGGAATAGGCATCTGCTTTGATGATAACTTTCAATCCCGGCTCAATTTTGGAGATATCCACCTCATTGATCTTGACTTCGGCCAGCATTTCTGACAGGTCGGGGAGCTCAATTAAGGCCCCACTACCTGGTTGGTCTCCTGCCTTGATCTTCTGACCAGTCATCCAGTTTTCCCGAACGATGGCAATGCCGTTTGAGGGGCTGACGAGAAAGAGCGAATTGATTGAGCTATTAGCTTCCTGCAAAATTGCGGCATGTTGTCTCATGACCAGATTTTTCTGCATCAGCTCCTGTTGGTGGATCTTTTTCCGGTTTTCGATCTGTTCACGAGCGCGCTCCAGCGCGATGTTGGCTGTTTCTAATTTCAGGTTGATCTCCTTCCGGGTGATTTCTGACTCATAGACAGCCTGATCGAAATTAATCTTTGAGATTTCCTGGGAGATCCGCGCAATTTCCAAGTCAGCCTCCAAATCCTCAATCTCTGATTCCTGGGTTGCTTTCATCTTCTCGTACTCCGCCTGGGCAATTTCCAGCTGCTGTTCGGAGCTGACAATTGTCTTTTTAATCTCTGAAGGATCAAAAATCACCAGGGTATCACCTTTCACCACCTCCTCTCCATCTTCGACAATCTTTGAAATCTTCAGACTGCCATAACGATAAGAGACTGATGGACTGGATATTGCAATAGAACTTACCGCCCGTATGGTTCCCTGTTCGGTTAATTCCTCGATAAAAGTTCCCTGTTTGACCAGGGTTGTAGGAACATCCGGGGCCTGCTTTGAATTACATCCTGCCATGACCAGCAAGGATAAATAAACCAGATACTTATTCATGGATGACTCTTTTGGGCTTAAGAATGAAATTATGTGGTGGTTCAACCAGAGCGATCGTTTCGGCTCCGGTCAGGCCTTTGGTAATAATCGTCTCGGAGCTGTTTCCCAATCCGATTTCCACCGGAACCGGACGAAATTTCTCCCCGACCGACTCGTAGATGATTTTTTGGCTATCCCGTTCGAAAATCGCCATGGTTGGCGCAACCACGGTATCCCTGATATGATTGATGGTGATTGTACACCGGGCACTTGTTCCAGGAGTCATCAGGGTATGACAGCTGTCGATCCCGACAACAACCTCGTAATATTTATATCTCACGGATCCTGCATAATGCGTTTTCGGCGCTAAGGATTTAGATTTGACTGTTCCGGTCGTTTGGAGTTTGTTGGCTGCATCAACCTGGATAGCAACGGGCTGTCCTTTCTCAATTCGCTTAAAATCTACCTCTTGCACATTAAATTGAATCTCCATTTCGCTCAGATCAGGAAGAGACATGAGGGGTAGTTCCGGGTAAATTTGCGCACCAGGCTTTGGATATCCACCCAGTTCGGTTTCCACTCCATTACCGGTAATCATAACGATCCTGCCCAACAATTGGGATGCGGTAAGAATTCCTGCGGTGGGGGCAACAATAGTCAGTCCTCGAACAGATTCCTCCAAGGTTTTTATCCGGTTTTCGACCTGTGCAATGCGGGAGGTCATCTGGCGGATCTCTGTTTCATCAATGGTTTTCTCTGCCAGGAATTTCCGCTCTAGTTTTCGCTCCAGCACCCGCGCTTTTGCCAATTCAAGCTCCATCAATTTTTTCCGCACAGGCGGAGCAAATTGCATTTGAACAGAATCGAGGCTATTGATTGCCATTCCAGCCTGATTCTCTTTCAGTTGCGCCTCCAGGACAGCCATATTCAGGGCATTATCCGCCTCAAGCCTTCTCAAATCGGCCTTCAGGGTTTCCAGATTCCGGACCTGATCGTCAAGCATTCGGGTTAAATCATCCGATTTGAGCTGGCAGATGGTATCACCGGCATCCACCCGGCTGCCCTCAGGCAGGGCCCAATCTACGGTCATTAATCCGTAATAATCCTGTGGACCCTTGATACTCAGATTGTTAACCGACTGAATCGTGCCTGTAGCCGTGATGGTTTCATGATAATCTTGGCGAGCCAACTCATAGATCACCAGAGGCGTTTTTCCAGGAGAACAGGAGGCTGTCAACAGGCAGGCCACGATGAAAATTCCGGAAATGATTCTCATGGAGTTAAGTTGGTTCGATAAAAATGCCCACAAGAGCCTTGAGAATAATATAGCAGCTGTGAGATTTTTTCCTGATTAGGGTTGGGTTAGTATCGAAAAAAAAGCTGTTCGGTTCGAAATTAAAGAATTGTATTCAAATCTGATTGAGAAACCGCCACCATGACTCATCAATTTTGTAAACGAGTACTGTTAACCATTATTGTGGATTCTCCCGGGCAGATCCCCAAACAAAATTTCGAACATCTTCCGCATGCATCACCTTGCCACTTAATTGATCCTTCGGTGGAATTCGGAAATATGCTTGAATTTTCGTACCTTTGCCGAGTTTTTCGCCTTTATCAAACATGATCAGTAACTATCAGTATGTCAATGATTAAGAAAATCGGCGTATTAACCTCAGGGGGTGATGCGCCAGGAATGAATGCAGCAATCCGTGCGGTTGTACGGGCTGCTCTCCGTCACAATCTGGAAGTTGTAGGAATTCGGAAAGGATATAAAGGGCTGATTGATGGGGAATTTGTTCCCCTAGCCTCACGGGACGTGAGTAACATCATTCAGCGTGGCGGCACCATTCTGGGCACTGCGCGGAGCCCTGAATTCCGGACTCCAGAAGGAAGGCAAAAAGCCTATGGCAATCTGGTGGGTGCCAGCATCAACGCCGTGATTGTCATCGGCGGAGATGGGACATTTAATGGGGCCGGGCTTTTCAGCAGCGAATTTGACATTCCGTTTGTCGGAATTCCGGGCACGATCGACAATGACCTGTATGGCACCGATTACACCATTGGGTATGATACAGCCCTGAACACCGTTGTAGAGGCTGTCGACCGCATCCGCGATACAGCCAGTGCGCACGACCGGATGTTTTTCATCGAAGTGATGGGCCGGGGTGCCGGATTCATCGCGCTGCACTCGGGAATTGCCACTGGCGCTGAAGCGATCCTGATCCCGGAAGTGGATGGTCAGGAGGATTCGCTCCACGATTACTTGAAAAGCCAGGGCAATAAATCAAGCAACATCATCCTGGTGGCCGAAGGTAACTCCGTTGGCGGAGCCGAACAGATCGCCAAGCAGATCCAGGAAAAATACCCTGAATATGATGTCCGGGCAAACGTCCTCGGTCACATGCAACGCGGAGGATCACCCTCAGCATTCGATCGGTTTTTGGCCAGCCGCCTCGGCGTAGCTGCCGTCGATGCCCTGATGGACAACCAACGAAGCATCATGGTCGGATTTGTTAACCACGATATCGTCCACGTGCCCTTCAATAAAACCATCAACGCCAGCAAAAACCTGAACAAAATTCTGCTCGACGTAGCCGACATCCTGGCACATTAAACCATACCCTATTTTTAATTCGTACCTTCCGGCTCACCTTTCAATGCTGAAGCCGTGACGCTGTTTGCCGATATCCTCCTTCCCCTGGCACTTCCAAAAGTGCTGACTTACAGCATCCCGGAAGAATTATCCGGCGATGCAGCCCCAGGCCAACGGGTGATGGTACAGCTCGGCAAAAGCAAGATCTTGGCCGGCCTGATCTGGAAAATCCATCAAGACGCACCAACGCAGGATGCCCGACCTATCATCCGGATCGTCGATGAAAAGCCAATATTGGAACCACGACAGTTCGAATTCTGGGAGTGGATGGCTACCTATTATCTGTGCACTCCCGGAGAAGTGATGAAAGCAGCTCTGCCATCCCTCCTCAAAACAGACAAACTGGAAACCCGACGCAAAACGGCCGGGCCAAAATCTAAAAAAAACATCATCAACGAAACAACCCCCGAGGAGCAACAGAACGAGCCGGTTGTATCACCCTTAACCCCATCACAACAGGCTGTTTTTGAGGAATTTAAAATAAATATTGAGAACAAACGTGTACAACTGCTGCACGGAATCACCTCTAGCGGCAAGACAGAGATTTATATCCACCTGATAGCCGAACAAATGCGGCAAAACAGACAGGTCCTGTTCCTGCTGCCAGAGATCGCCATCACCACACAGATCATCAGCCGGCTGGAATCGGTTTTTGGCGACAGGCTACTGATCTACCACTCGAGGCATACGCCAGTGAGGCGACTGAAAGTCTGGAACCGCATTCTGGAGGGGCCACAGGGTTCCGGGCAACTGATCCTCGGCGTACGATCCTCGGTATTCCTGCCCTTCAGCAACCTGGGACTGATCATTGTTGATGAAGAGCATGAGCACTCGTACAAGCAGCAAGATCCGGCACCCCGCTATCATGCCCGCGATGTGGCCATTGTCCTGGCTAACCTCCACCAGGTTCCGGTACTCATGGGAAGCGCAACACCCTCACTCGAATCGTGGTACGCAGCCCACGGCGGCAAATATGCCCTGCTGGAACTGAACGAGAGATTTGGCGGGGTCGAAATGCCGGAAATCATCATCTCCGGTACCAACGAAGCTCGCAAGCGAAAGCAGATGCAGGGATCCTTTACCCCCTTGATGCTCAAGGCAATCGACGAGACCCTGACGCACGGAGAGCAGGTGATCCTCTTCCACAACCGACGAGGTTACAGTCCCTATATCGAATGCTCCGAGTGTAAATATATCCCCAAATGTATCTCCTGTGATGTTAGCCTGACCTACCACCGTACCACCAGAATGCTGGAGTGCCACCATTGCGGCTACCGCATCCGGGTGCCCGACCGATGTCCGGAGTGCGGATCCACCGGACTGACAACCAAGGGGTTAGGGACCGAGCGGGTGGAAGATGATCTTCAACTGCTGTTTCCTTCGGCCCGCATAGGACGGCTCGACCTGGATTCGACGCGGAAAGCCTCTTCCTATGAGCAGATCTTAACCAGCTTTGAAAGCGGTGAAATCGATATTCTCATTGGAACACAAATGATATCTAAAGGACTGGATTTCAGTCGGGTAAACCTAGTTGGCATTATCAATGCCGATCATCTGCTCAATTTCCCCGATTTCCGTTCCCACGAACGCAGCTTTCAGCTGATGACGCAGGTGAGCGGTCGGGCTGGTCGACGCCAAACCCGGGGCCTGGTTGTGATCCAGGTTTCTGATCCGGAACATCCTGTGGTACAGTACGTGGCCGGGAATAACCTGTCGGGATTCTACCATAGTGAGCTTGAAGAGCGCCGCCTCTTCTCCTACCCACCCTTCTCCCGCCTGATCCGCATCACCCTCAAGCACTCGAAGGCGGAGACGGCAGCAATCGCTGCTAAAGACCTGGGAACCAGGCTAAGAGCAAGTCTCGGTACACGAGTGCTGGGTCCTCAAGTCCCGCTAATCGGGAAAGTGCAGGATAGATACCTGCAAACACTGCTGATCAAACTGGAGCGCTCATCAGAGCTGACCCATCGAAAAAATAGCATAGCTTCGCACATCAAAGAGGTGGAGACATCCAAAGCCTACGGACACCTGATCATTCAGGCTGATGTTGATCCTCTGTAATCACACAAAATATATGTACTGGAAAAACGGAGAATTGTTCGAAGGCACCTATCTGGATGGGGAAGATCCAACACAAGTACCCATGGTGTATGAAGTGTTCAGAGTGCACAGGCAACGCTGCCTGTTCCTGATCGAACACCTGGAACGGCTGTTCCGTTCAATTGAGTTGCTTGGATATAAAAAACCTTACACGCTTCAGGAAGTTAACGACTATTTGAATGAGCTCCTTAACTGCGAGCCCGACCGGATCGGTAACATCAAAATCAGGCTGAGCTGGTGGCCGGAGCCGGTCCTGGAGATCGGATACATACCCCACCGCTACCCCACACGCCAGGAAGCTACCGAAGGTGTCAATGTCAGCACCTTACACGCCGTCCGAAATACTCCTAACATTAAGCTCTGGAATGCCGCCCTGCGCGAACGCACCAATCGTGAGCTAAAAGAGAAAAATGTTTTTGAAGTGTTGCTGGTAAATGAATCCGGGATGATCACAGAGGGCGGTAGATCTAACCTCTTCTTTGTCAGGCATAACGAGCTGTTCACCGCACCCGTCGAAACCGTCCTGCCCGGCATCACCCGGGAAACAGTCATCAGCCTGGCCCAACAGTTGGAAATCATCCTGCACGAAAAACACCTCCCGAAATCCGAGATCGCAACCGTAGATGAGATGTTCACCTCCGGAACCTCCGCCGGAATCTGTCCGATTCGAGCGGTAAACGGGATAATCTTGCCAGCCAATCGACCAATAACCAACAGATTAAGAGAAGCTTATGAAAAAATTGTCGAACAACAACTCGGACCAAACAGTTATGGCTGGTAAACGTTTCACCCAGGCAGATTTCGATCGAATCACCGATCGGCAGGGCACCAATTCGATCAAATGGGATGCCCGTGACCAAGTGTTTGGCAATCCTGATGTTGTTCCGTTGTGGGTAGCTGATATGGATTTTGAGACCCCCGCATTTATTCGCGAACGAATTGCCCGGCGGCTGGAACATCCCATCCTGGGGTACACCTATCGGAGCGAGCGTTTCGCGGGGTCATTCATCTCTTGGGTTAACCGAAGGCACCACTGGGAGGTGGATCCTGAGTGGGTTGTTTTCATGCCCGGCGTAGTGCCTGCCGTGTCGGTCGCCGTGCTGGCCTACACCGATCCAGGCGATGAAGTGATCATCCAACCACCGGTGTACCATCCATTCTATTTCTGCGTCGAAGGACACAACCGGAAATTGATCCTGAATCCCCTCAAAACCATCAATGGACGATTTACCTTTGATCTGGAATTACTCCGCCAACAAATCACGCCAAAAACCCGGCTGCTGATACTCTCAAACCCCCATAATCCAGGCGGAACAGCCTGGAGCGCCGAAGAATTGGCCAGTCTGGCTGCGATATGCCAGGAAACAGGGGTACGCATTCTCTCCGATGAGATTCATTCCGACCTGACCTACCCTCCCGGCCATCATACCCCGGCTGTCACAGCTGCTCCGAACTACGCCCACCGGATCATCACCGCCATGGCTCCATCCAAAACCTTTAACATGGCCGGTATGAGTACCTCCATCCTGGTCATCCCCGATCCCAAAGAACGGAAAACCTATGCTGATCTGGTTTATACACTCCACGTTGGGATGGGTAATGTTTTTGGTTTCGAGGCCCTTCAGGCCGCCTACGAAGAGGGCGACCAATGGCTGGATGAGCTGCTGACCTATCTTAAGGGAAACCGCGACTACCTCCATCAATTCCTGCAGGCTGAGCTGCCCATGATTACCATGATGGTCCCTGATGCAACTTACCTGGCCTGGCTCGATTTCAGAGGTTTGGGCCTCGAACAGAAGGCTTTGGAAGACTTTTTAGTGACCAAAGCAGGCATCGGTCTCAATATAGGCAAGCAGTTTGGACCTGGTGGGGAAGGTTTCATGAGGCTCAATTTTGGCTGCCCCAGATCTCTTCTGCAGCAGGCGTTAACCCAGCTCAAAGAAGCTGTAAATAACC
>Ga0265294_10001037_pt1 | contig 37775 bp, 33 predicted proteins | sample MunlanPumphouse3_FD_192504 | JGI IMG/M metagenome (GOLD analysis project Ga0265294, IMG submission 192504) | Groundwater microbial communities from a municipal landfill in Southern Ontario, Canada - Pumphouse #3 | ecosystem: Environmental > Aquatic > Deep subsurface > Groundwater | place... | reverse complement strand
GTGACCGCTCCGCAAACTCGACAAAAACAAGTGAATCCTTAATTAATATTTCACTATTATATAACTCATATACAAATTTATAGATAATATAATTGTATTGAATTTAACACTTCTGGTATAAAAAGGAACCCCAGGCCCTGAAAAATCTTAATTGTTTCTTTATTTTTCAGTTTTAAGGTCATAAAAAAAAGTATATTATATTTATCAAATATCATGAATCGATATCTGTTAAAAGCCGTGTGGCAGATATGTATCGGCCGGCAGCCCCGAAGAGGCGGCATTCGTGTACATTTGTGCGCGACCTGATAATATACATTTGTAACTTCGCAGGGAGGAATGGTTTCATGTGCCGGCTGTCTATTTATGCTTTTTCCGTCGCATAGATATCCAAACCGCAGTGACCAGATGGATGACGGGAGCAGTGACGCCAGTGCATGTATCCTGCCGGAGCCTTACTACCCCTTACCTGCGTGAATTTCTATGCGGGATGCAGCAACCACTCATTTGTCGTACTCCTGCCGGCTTCACAATCTCTTATCATCTTGTATTACTGTAGGTTTGTTTGTTTTTTTTCTGTCTTGGAATTTGTTCAGAAAATAATAACCATGATGCTGAACTGTTCGTAGCATCTTTTGTTTACTATTGCAGATGATGGAGTGTGAAGAGAGGGAGTGTTGGCTCCGGACACACGCATCTGTTGATACAGAAACCCCAATGATTTGCAAAATGGAAAAGAGATGGATAAACCTTTTGCTGTTTGCTGTGATGATATGCACCTCACCGGCCTACAGTGGACAACAGAAACAGGGATCAGCAAAAGAGCCCGGAAATAGCACCGAAAAAAAGCCTGCCACCCGTTATCAGACACTGCATGACTTTACGGTAAAAGATATTGACGGCAACGATTTTGCCCTTTCCAGCCTGAAAGGAAAGAAGGTGCTGGTAGTGAATGTTGCTTCCCGTTGTGGCCTCACACCCCAGTATGAAGAGCTGCAGCAATTATACACCCTTTATCAAAAAGAGAATTTCGTGGTTATTGGTTTCCCGGCCAACAACTTCAATGGTCAGGAACCCGGTACGAACCGCGAGATTAAGGCGTTCTGCACCGGTAAGTATGGCGTTGCCTTTCCCATGATGGATAAGATCAGCGTAAAGGGTGAGGATATTGCACCTCTTTATCGCTGGCTTACCCACAAGGATGAGAACGGGGTGAAGGAACAGGAGGTGACTTGGAACTTTCAGAAGTTCATGATCGATGAGGAGGGCCGCCTGGTGGATGTGGTGATGCCCAAGGAGAGTCCTTTGAGCGACAGAATCGTTAAGTGGATCCGTCAGGATTAGTGCATGATCCGGTAGACCAGTTCACGCAGCAGTTCATGTTGCGAGGCCGACACATTGTCCACCCCCTTTGAGCTGGCATCGAAACGGCGCAGCTCGGAGATGATTTCCATCACCTTCGTCGCACTGAAGTTTTTGAGGCCGGTCATGTAGTCACGCACAAAATAGGAACTCCTGACCTGCAGAGCAGCCATCACCGACTGTTCGTCCCTTCGCGGAAGCCAGTAGCATTCCAGCAGGTTGCTGAAGTAGTTGAAAAGGATTGCCACGGTGCCCATCATCGGGTTCTCCCTGGGATTTCTCCCAAAATAATCTACAATTCGATTGGCTGTGAGCAGATCTTTCCGGATAATCGCCTTTTGCAGTTCGAAGTTGTTGTAATCCTTGCTGATGCCCACGTTCTGCTCAACCAGCTCCGCCGTCACTCTTCTGGTTCCACCCGGCAGTGACACCACCAGCTTCTCCAGCTGGGGGATCAGTTTGCTGATCTCATTTCCCACATAGTCGTTCAGCATCTGTGCCGCCTTCTCTTCGATGGTGATTGCCTGCTCCCTGAACCATGTCACGATGAAAGGTGGAATCTGGTTGTCATACAGTTTTTTCGATTCGAATAACACCCCGATCTTATCCGCGTTCTTCGCCACCGCCTTTCGTTTATCCACCGTGCCGTGGCGGTAGTTGATCACCAGCACGGTTGATGGCATCGGGTTTTTGAAATAGTGATCCAGCTCTTCGAACCGGGGCAGGTTCTGTGCCTCCTTAAGCACAATCAGTTGCCGCTCCGCCATCATCGGATAACGGCGAGCTGCCGAGATAATGGTGTGCACATCGGAATCCGCACCATAAAAGGTGAGCAGGTTGAAATCCTTCTCTGTTTCAGTGAGAACCTTTTCTTCGAGCAGATCGGTGAGCCGGTCAATAAAATATCCTTCCTCGCCCATCAACAGGTAGACCGGTTTCAATTGGCCTTGCAGAATTTCGGCGCGAATAGCTTCGTAGCTGTTTTTGGAGGTTGTTGCCATTTGGTTACGAGGTTGTGCCGGCTCACCAGTCGAAACGCAGGTGTTTGATGGTGGATCCGTGGTTCATGATAGAGGAGAGCGATTTGATTCCGATCTTTACATGTTCTTCCACGAAGTTTTCCGTGACATGTTGATCGCTCTTTTCCGTTTTCACACCTGTAGAGATGAGTGGCTGGTCGGACACCAGCAACAGGGCTCCGGTGGAAATATGGTTGGCAAAACCGCAGGTAAAGAGCGTGGCGGTCTCCATATCGACCGCCAGGGCTCGTATCTGTCTGAGATATCCCTTGAAGTCATCGTCGTATTCCCACACCCGGCGGTTGGTGGTGTAAACCGTACCTGTCCAGTAATCCCTTCCGAAGTCCCGGATATTGGAGGAGACGGCGCGCAGCAGGCTGAAGGCCGGAAGCGATGGTACCTCCGCTGGAAGGTAATCGTTGGAGGTGCCTTCTCCCCGAATAGCGGCGATCGGCAATATGTAGTCCCCCAACTCACTCCTGGCCTTCAGACCACCACACTTCCCCAGGAAGAGAACAGCCGTGGGGGTGACCGCACTAAGCAGATCCATCACTGTAGCAGCATTGGCGCTTCCCATGCCGAAGTTGATGATGGTAATCCCTTCTGCCGAGGCATTGGGCATATTGGCATCGGCACCCACGATGGGAACGTTGAAATGGCGTGCAAAGATCTCCACATACTTCTGAAAGTTGGTCAGCAGGATAAATGGGGTAAAATCTTCCAAGGGCCGTTTGGTATATCTGGGAAGCCAGTTCTCCACGATTTCTTGTTTCGTTCTCATAAAAAAAGGCTATTTTTGTTCTGAGCGATTCCTCTTCTCCAAACAAAGATACAATATGTACCCGTTAAACTTGCCATCGTTTGAAGCAAAAATCCGAAATAGCGGCAACTATCCTGAGATATTTGATCCCCTGCGGAGGAAGTATGTGGCGCTCACACCGGAGGAGTGGGTACGACAACATTTTGTGCACTTCCTGATTGCCGACAAGGGATATCCCGCCTCACGCATCGCCAATGAAACCGCTATCCGGCTCAATTCGTTATCGCGGCGGTGTGATTCGGTCGTTTACGACAAACAGCTGGAACCGCTGATGATACTGGAGTACAAGGAGCCGAGGGTGATCATCACCCAGCAGGTGTTCGATCAGGTGGCCCGTTACAACAGCGTGCTACGGGTACCCTATATCGTGGTTTCCAACGGCATCAGCCATTTTTGTTACCGGATCGATTATGCAACACTGGAATACCAGTTTCTGAACGATATTCCGATGTATGGGGAACTATGATAGGCTTTTAGCTGATAGCTTGGAACCTGCTAACCTAGTAAGATTCTTCTTCCGAGGGAAAATCAGCTCTTTTCACGTCATTGATGTAGCTTTGCACCGCCTGGGTTATCTCGTCAAACAAATTGGCGTAGCGGCGCAGGAAACGGGGTGAGAAGCCCTTGTTAAGCCCCAGCATGTCGTGCATCACCAGCACCTGCCCATCCACATGGGGACCGGCGCCGATTCCGATGGTCGGGATGGTGAGCTCTTCCGAAACCCTTTTCGCCAGCTGTGAGGGAATTTTTTCCAACACCAGGGAGCAGCAACCTGCCTCCTGCAGCAGGTGTGCATCATCGACCAACCTGGCAGCTTCCGCCGCATCCTCTGCCCTTACCGCATAGGTACCATATTTGTTAATCGATTGTGGCATCAGTCCCAGGTGCCCCATGACGGGAATACCGGCGCTCAGGATCAGTTTCACCGACTCCAGGATCTCCTTTCCCCCTTCCAGCTTCAGGCAGTCTGCCCCGGTCTCCTTCATGATGCGCACCGCGTTGGCCACCGCCTCGCGCGGATTACCCTGGTAGCTGCCGAAGGGCATGTCGATCACCACCATGGCTCTTTTCACACCGTTCATTACCGCCTTGCCGTGGTAGATCATCTGATCTACCGTCATGGGCAGCGTGGTGGTGTTTCCCACCATCACGTTCGATGCCGAGTCGCCCACCAGGATCACATCCATCCCGGCCTGGTCGATCACCGCAGCCATGGAGTAATCGTATGCCGTGAGCATCGATATTTTCTCCCCTCTCCGTTTCATTTCCAGCAGACGGTGTGTGGTCACCTTCCTGTTGTCGCTGGTGGTGAGATATCCTTTTTGTTTTTCCATAGGAACCGAGTCTTATTATTGATTGTAGAGGCAAAGGTACGATTTTTATGATACACCAGAAAACAGAAAGCCGGGAGTTCATCACCACCCGGCACTTCTGCTGTTTCCCAAGCTATACTATTTTAAAACTTATATCCCAGCGTGATCAACCCCTTCACAGAGCTGTTTTTCAATTCAAATGGAGAGGCATCGATCACCAGCTCTTGCCTGTTCAGGGTATAGAGGTTGGGAAAAGGATAGAGATCGTCGGTACGACTCTCGTACACCAGCGCAACATCGAGGAAGAAGTTGCGGTTAAACCGGTACCCCAGTCCGCCGGTGAGGTACCGGGTATCCCCCTCCATACGGTAGATGGTGTTCGATCCGGCGATGGCGGCATCGCCACTTTCACGGAACCCGGCATCGTAAGGATTCTGCATCCAGGCATAGCCGAGACGGCCGGAGAACTGCTGGGTAAAGCGATATTCCATACCGGCTCGCAGTGTCGATGCCGGGCGGAAATCCATCGCTATGTATTCGTTGTCGATTGCATACCAGTCCCCCTCTTCGTAGGCACCTGATGGAACCTTGAGTTTCATATTGGAGTAATCGGTCAGCTCATAGTCGAGGCTGCCAATGAATCGTCCTCCCAGCACTGTGGCGATGCTGGCCACCAGCTTGCCGGGCGTTTTCAGGTCATAGTCGTTGGTGAAACGGGCCGAATAAGTCTCTCCCGACTCATAGTTCGGATCATCGATGTAGGCATCCATTTCATCGGCTATCTGCGCCTCGTAGGTCTCCGTCATTGCATACAGGGTAGGCGTATGATAAGCCAGCCCCAACCTCAGTTCGTTCACCGGCCGGTAGATCGCCCCTATCTTGGCACTAACGCCGGCACCACTGGTGGTGAGCCAGTTGGTAAGCGTATATCCACCCTCATTGAAATCTTCGAGGTAATCGGATGTGAGACTGTAGGATATATCCTTGATGGAGAGGGCAAAACCCAGATTGAGTACATTGCCAAGGGTGGTACCCACCGTGAAGTCGTAGTTATCAATGTGTCCCCTCTCCTTCATGCGGATTTCGTTGATGGCACGCTCTCCTCTGGTATTGACAGGGTCATAGCTATCACCCCCATCAACCGGTGAGATCAGGTAGGAGTTGAAAGCCAGCACCGGCAGCCAAGGCTGTGTATTAAACGGATCGGGCAAATCTTTACCCATTCTCAGTTTCGCAGGGTCGATGCCCGCACTCCTGTCAGCAATGTAATCGATCAATGTACTGTTGGGGCTACCGATCGCAGAGACATTTCTGTCGAACGACTGCAACTTGTTGTATGAAAAGCCGAAATTAACCAGCGGCATCACATCATTTCGCAGCGGGAAATAACCGACAAAGCCGAGGTTGTCCATGTCAAAGCGGCTTTTGTTGGCGGTTTGATTGCCCGCGACCGACTGATTGCGTGACAGATTGAAGGTTCCCACCACCTCTGAGCTGCGGTAGACCCCGATTCCGGCCGGGTTGATGGCCAGGGCACTCTGATCACCCCCCAGGGCCCCGAACGCACCACCCATCGACATGGCACGGGCGGTACCAAAAAGACTCTCTCTCGAGAAACGCAAGGCATCTACCTCCCCCTGTGCAAAAAGAGAGGAGGAGATAACAAGCAAAGTAGTGACAAGATATGTGATTTTATTCATATGCTGTTTGCGTTATGTGTATTCGAACCAATGCTATCGACACGTTTTCCTTATTTCTTACCTGCGACCACCACCTGAACTGCGTCCGCTGCTGCCAGAGCTTCTACTGCTACTGCCCACCGAACCGGCACTCGAAGAGGAGCTGCGGCTGGGTGCCGAGTAAGTAGAGCTTCTCGAGGAGGAAGATTGCGAGGGAGAGCTGTAGGTGGATGATCGGCTCGACTGCGTACTTCGTGAGGGAGTGCTGTAATTGCTGTTCCGATTGGTTGTGGTGGAGCGTTGATAGGTGGAACTGCTCCTCTCCGTGGTGCTGCTTCTACCGGTGGAGTAGCTTCCCGAGCTACTGCGGGTGCTGCCACTGCGTTCGATTGTTCTGCCTGTCCTGGAATCAAGTACCCTGCCGCTGTTATCGATGATGCGGGTTCGCGGACTGTTGGTACTGCTGCGGGCGTTCACCGTGGCGTTCCTGCCGGAAGTGGCGGTACGGGTGCTTGCGGTTGCACTCCTTCCGGAGAGACCGGAACGGATAGCAGATGAGGAGGATCTACCGGAGAGGCCGGCGTTCAAAGAACTGCTTCTGGTGGCAGAGCTGGATCTATACACCCCCGTGCTTCTGCCGGATCGGTTGTGTGTCAGGCTGCTGTAATAGCCGTCGTAGAAACCGTGTGAGTAACCTCCACCATAATAGCCACCGTATCCATAATACCAGGGATCATACCACCCCCCGTAGTACCAGGGACTGTACCAGCGGCTGTAGTACCAGGGACTGTACCAGCGGTTCCAGCCATAATAGGGAGCATAACCGTACCAGGGACTGTACCAGCTACCATAATACCAGGGATCGTACCAGGGGTCATACCAGGGATAGTACCCCATACCCCATCCCAAGCCCATATAGACATTGCTATTCCAGCCACGGTTGTTGTAGTTCTCATAGAGATCGTCTCCCACATAAACAATCACCTCATCTGCACCCGTGATCTTGATGCTTGATTCAGGATCGTGGAAACGGACAATGCGGTCGGTGTATTCATACTCCTCATAGTCGAGTGAATCGTTTGAATATGCTTCATCCCCTGCCGGGATTTCATTATTTCCACGGCGGTTGTACTCATCAACATCTCTGCCATTGGCCTGTACCTCCATGCCGGAGGCATCCCCCTGCACGATGACTACCTTTTTTTTCTGCGGTTCTTTCTCTTTCACCTGTACCCTCACCGTTTCCTTATGCACAGGGTCGGCATAGATATCATCCCATTCCTGGGCGAAACCGAAGAATGGTATGGCGGTCAATAATGCGGCCACTAAAAATTGATTCGTTTTCATAGTTTCTCCCCGTTAATATTATGTTTGCAATCTATTTATCTCTACACTCTGACGCTTGTCAGCTCCGATGGTTTAATGTGCTGCCCATATTTTGTGTTTCATTTTTCCATCTCATGATTCCAACCTATCGGCCCGGAATATGGTTCAAAAGATAGATGGGAGAATCTGTCAAACGTTGCATATCCTTTGGTTAAAAAAACGTAAGGAGATTCCCTGTCAGAGGGTGATCTCCAGGTTGTCGTATGCCGGAAAAACTCCTGTGGGAAGAGTATCCCGCATATCGACATGCCTTCCCATTTCGTGACTGAAATGGGTGAGGAATGTCCTTTCCGGCGCAATCATCTCAATGATCTGCAAGGCCTCTGTAAGCGAGAGATGAGAGAGATGCTCCGTTTTTCGCAATGCATTTATAACCAGGGTATTCAAGCCGCGCAGCTTTTTAAGTTCAGCATCCGGAATTCTTTTCACATCTGTCAGATAGGCAAAACTACCGATGCGGAAACCCAGGATCGGCAATCTGTGGTGCAGCACCCTTACAGGAAGTATTTCAGTCCCGCCTATCCGCAGGGATTGGTTCGGATCAATTCTCCGGATGCGGATATCAGGAATCCCCCCATACCGTTGTTCGGAAAAACAATAGGGAAGCCTGTTTCGTACCACTTCTTCCATACGTTCTTCCATGTATAAATCCACTGTTCCAAACCGGGAAAAGGGGCGTAAATCATCTATCCCTCCGGTATGGTCATAGTGTTCATGGGTGAAGAGAATCCCGTCAATCTTCCTGAAAGGAATGCTAAGTGCTTGCTGCCGAAAGTCGGGTGTACAATCTATCAGAAGCTGCTGCTCATCGGTTGAAACAACCACCGAACACCTCAGCCTTCTGTCACGCCGGTCATCTGATTGGCAGACCGCACAGCTGCATCCGATCTGGGGTATACCGGTAGAGGTTCCTGTACCCAGAAAACGTATTTTCATCTGTTCTGTATCAAAAAAAAGCCGCCACATTCGGTCAACGGGCAGCTCTTTGTTTCTTGTCTTGTATCGTTCAAGCAGGCAACAGGTTGATTCTCACAAGAGGAAACCAATGCCTGTTCACTTCCACTCACCGATTAGTATTGCCTCTCCAGGATCCAGAGATCGTTGAAAGGCACGCCATAGGTTCTTCTCAGGTAGTCGGTGTTGCCTTTGGCGGCGTACAGGCTATAGATCTCTTCCCTCTTGGCAGCTGCCTGAGCCTTGTCGTCATAGCTGGCAATGATGACACGATACATCCCCTGTTCATTTTCTGCCAGGATCACCTTGTGACCCTCGTTTTCCATGCGACTCTTCAGTGATTCTGCATTGAGCTTGACACTGAGAGAGGCAATCACCACGCTGTAACGCTTCAGGCCGGCAGCATCGGTTGAATAGACCGGTTCTACCTTTTCCTTGCGGACGGAGACTTCAACCGGTGGCAGCGGGCTGGCATCCTTTACCACTGTCGTTGGCTGAGAAGCTGTCTGCTGCATCTCCCTCTCCTTAGCAGCTTCATATACCTGCTTGTAGGCACTCTGTTTCGGTTTGCAGGAGGTTCCCGCAATCAGTAGGGCAGCTAAAATCAGAGCAAAATGGATTTTTTTCATCTGTGTGTTATTGTTAGATAGTTGTAATCGATTTGAAACCATAATCATTCCTGCAAAGATAATAAAGAAGCGGATCACTGCATGTTTGCATATGTGAAATTTAATTAAAAAGGGATGGGGAATCCTATTCTCCCCATCCCTCTCTCTCATTTTTCCACATTCTTCAACTTACCCAGTCTGTTGAGGTGCCACTTATTTCAAAGGGAGGATGGGTCTTGCACATACTACGTGCTTACTGTTGAACCAGTCTGATCGGTCTGGGCCTGATCTCCCGGACCCTGCCCTGCTCGATTGTGTCGGTAAATATGGTGTCACGGTAAAGGGAAGCGGGATCGGCCAAAAGATGTATCTTCCAGGCTCCCTCCTGCAGACCGGTGAAGAGAAACATCCCATCTGTCCCCTCGGGAAGGGTGATGAGCGAATCCCCCTCACGGGTGATCAATACAACGGGAGATGCCTCAGGAGGTAAAACATATCCCTTCAGGGAGCCCCCAAAGGTCTCAGGAAATGCCCGGGCGCGCGGATCGAGGAGATAGCTTCCATTCGATTCCCGTACCGACAGCGCCGCATTGATGTCGATCACGATGCTGGTAATGATATTGGCGGCAAGCGAGGCATCCACATCGTGGATGAGGAGGTACTCCGTGATGGTGGGTGCCTTTTGCAACGGTATCGGCTGATCCGTGATGGTCACCATCCGATTGTTGTCACCGAAGCTCAGGCGTATCTTGTCTATCTTTCCTCCTGCCGGGAAGTACTGGTCGACGAGCTGAACCGTTCTGCCGTTCATCAGTTTTAACAGGTTGTATTCACCTCCGGTGAAATCGAGCAATACCCATTCCCCGGCAATGCCGGCACTGTCTACAGGCAACACCTCGATTGTTTCCATGTTGAGGTAGATCTCCTTCAACACCGGTGTGGCTGCATCTGTCAGTTTGATCCGCAGACGGGCGGCATTCTCACTCACATCCTCTTTGCCGCAGGAGAGGAAAACAAGGGTTGTCAGGCTGATCAACAGAACCGAAAGCATCTGCTTTGTGTACATAGAAAACGAATTTGACTGTTGGACTGCTGCAAAGATAGGCAAAAGGTCCCTGTTTTAGCATGAACCCTGTTGCTATTCTGCAAAACAAAACAGCAGGTCAGCTGTTATATTCTCTCCGGTAGATTCCTTCACAACAGAGAACAGATTACGCAATGAAAACAAACTATCGCTCAATCCTGCCACTTGCCGTCACGACGTTCCTTCTCATCGCCTGTGGGCAACAGAAGAGAGATACCGCCACGGCGACATCTCACCCCACGGATTCCACCACATTGGCAGCCATCACTACCGCTGAGAAAGAGAAACAGGCACTGCTCTACCATGAGAAGCTGATGGCACATTTCGGAGCCGACTGGATTGAACGGGAGTCGGATCCGGACCTCTACCCCGACTATTATGGAGGCTCCTTCATTGATAACAGCGGCAACTTTGTGGTGGCTGTTACCAGCGATATGGAAGCCAACAGGCAGCGCCTGGCAACCATCCTGGGGGGAGATGACTTCAAAATTGAGCGGGTCACCTATTCCTATCGTCAGATGATGCAGGTGATGGATCGAATTGATGCATTCCTGGTGGATAGTAGTATGGCGGAAGAGCATCCCGTGATGGCCCATTTCGCGGGTGCCTACCCCGATGTGATGGAGAACCGTGTAAAGGTAATCCTCACCGAGGTGAACAGTGAGATCACCGGTAGCTTCAAAAGGGACATCTCCGGCTCGCCCATGATTCTCTTCGAGAAGGGTGAGATCCCGCAGTTATACTAAACAAACAGCTTCAGGAGTGACAGAGGCAGGTGACCAGGTTTCGGTCGCCATAGGCATTATCCACCCGTGCCACATTGACCCAGAACTTGTTATCTGCGACAAAGGGCAACGGATAGAGTGCTTTGCTGCGCGGGTAGGCATGATTCCACTCATCCGCCACTGCCTCATACTCCGGGTGAGGGGCATTGACCAGCACGTTGTCCTCACGCGTGTACTCCCCCCTTGACACCTCGATGATCTCCTCATGAATCTGATCCATCACAGCCACAAATCGATCCAGTTCGGCCAAACTTTCACTCTCGGTCGGCTCCACCATCAGTGTGCCATGCACCGGGAAGGAGAGCGTTGGAGCGTGATAGCCATAGTCAATCAGTCGCTTGGCGATATCCGTCTCGCTGATACCCGAGACCTCTTTCAGTCCACGGCACTCCAGGATCAGCTCATGGCCTACTCTTCCTTCGGCACCGCGATAAACAATTCCATAGGAGCTGTTTAGCTTTTCAGCCAGGTAATTGGCACTGAGGATCGCCGCTTCTGTCGCCTCCCGCAGTCCATCGGCACCCATCATACGGACATAACCATAGGTGATGGGAAGCACACCTGCGCTCCCGTAGGCTGCTGCCGACACGCTGTTTCGATCCGCAGGAAGCGATACCGGGTGTCCGGGAAGGAAGGGTATCAGGTGCTCAGCCACACAGATGGGTCCCACTCCAGGCCCACCGCCGCCATGCGGAATGGCAAAAGTCTTGTGCAGGTTGAGATGACAGACATCGGCTCCGATGGTGCCGGGATTGGTCAACCCTACCTGTGCATTCATGTTGGCGCCATCCATGTAAACCTGGCCTCCCGCCTCATGAATCAGACGGCACATCTCCCGGATTGAGGTCTCAAAGATACCGTGGGTGGAGGGATAGGTGATCATGAAGGCTGCCAGATCCTCCCGGTACCGGTACACCTTGCTGCGCAGATCCTCCATGTCAACGTTGCCCTTCGCGTCGCTGGCCACCGTTACGGGTGTAAAGCCTGCCTGGACAGCGCTTGCCGGGTTGGTGCCGTGTGCCGATGCCGGGATGAGCACCACTTTGCGTGTCCCCTGGCCGATACTCTCCTGGTAGGCCGCAATGGTAATCAGTCCTGCATATTCACCCGCCGCACCCGAATTGGGTTGCAGGCTGGTAGCAGCCAGTCCGGTAATTTCGGCCAGCATCTCCTCCAGCTCACCAACCATCTCCCTATATCCCAAGGCCTGTTCTTCAGGCACAAAGGGATGGATCCGCTGAAAACCGGAGAGTCCCAGTGGCAGGAGTTCAGAAGCAGCGTTCAGCTTCATGGTGCAGGAGCCCAATGAAATCATCGAGTGTGCCAGTGAAATATCTTTCCGTTCCAGTCGCTTGATGTACCGCATCAGCTCTGTTTCGGTATGATAACGCTGAAAGGTGGGGTGTGTCAGGAATTCGCTTTTTCGAAGCTGCTCTTCCCGCAATGTAGCTTTTTCAGGCAGTTCGTCGATCATGAACACCTTCGAGCTGCCGGCAGCCATGGCAAAGAGTGCCAACAGTTCGTGCACCCGGTAATCGTTTGTGGTTTCGTCCAGGCTGATGCCGACTCTCCCATCGTTGAAATAGCGCAGGTTGATTTCCCGCATTTCAGCATGGCTGCGGATATCCTCTTCCGTGATTCCTTCCGGCAGGGCGATGACGAGCGTGTCAAAGAAGCTCTCATTGAGCTGTCGGTATCCCATGGCCTGCAGCTCGTCGCTGACATGAGAGGCATAGGAATGAATGCGACTGGCAATCTGCTTCAGCCCCTCCGGACCGTGATAGACGGCGTAGAAGGATGACATGGTAGCCAGCAGTGCCTGGGCAGTGCAGATGTTTGACGTTGCCTTCTCCCGCTTGATATGCTGTTCCCGTGTCTGCAGGGCCATACGCAATGCTTCACGCCCATAGGCATCTTTCGAGAGGCCGATGATGCGACCCGGCATGGCACGCTTGTACTCCTCTCGTGTGGCAAAAAAGGCGGCAGAGGGACCACCATAGAAGAGCGGGATACCGAAGCGCTGGCTGCTACCGAAGGCAATGTCAGCCCCCCACTCTCCCGGGGGGGCAAGCAGCACAAGTGCCATCAGGTCGGTCGCTACAGCCACCCTGCTGTTGGCAGCATGTGCTTTCTCCGTGAATAACCTGTAATCCTCCACACTGCCGTTGTTGTTGGGGTATTGCAGGATTGCACCAAAGCAGGGGGTAGTGAAAGAGAAGCTTTTGTAATCTCCAACTACAATTTCGATACCAGCATATTGCATTCTGGTCCGCAAAACAGCCATTGTCTGGGGAAAAAGCTGCTGGTCCACGAAGAGGGTCTCCACGTTCTGCTTCACCTGTTCACGGCTGCGCAAGCCATACATCATGGTGGCCGCCTCGGCGGCAGCGGTGGCCTCGTCAAGAAGAGAGCAGTTGGAAAGCGGTAGCGCAGTGAGGTCGCTCACCATGGTCTGAAAATTGAGCAATGCTTCGAGTCTTCCCTGTGATATCTCAGCCTGGTAAGGGGTATAAGAGGTGTACCAGACCGGATTCTCAAAGACGTTGCGGTAGATGGGGGCAGGAGTGATGGTGTCATACCACCCCATGCCAATATAGGAAGCAAACACCCTGTTGCGGGCAGCAATGCGTGCGATCTCCTCTGCATACTCCTGTTCGGAGAGTGCTGCAGGAAGAGCGAGTGGCTTCTCCAGCCGGATGTCACGGGGAATGGTCTGGTCAATCAGCTCCTCGATGCTTTTCACTCCGAGGATCTCCAGCATCACATGCTTGTCGGCTTCACTGATGCCGATATGGCGATTTTTGAAATGTTCCATTGTTACCATATGTTAGTCGTTTCCTTCACTTGGGTTCATATTGACAAAAGGGTTGTTCCGTTTCTCCTGTCCGATGGTCGTAGAGGGTCCGTGACCGGGATAGACAATCGTCTCATCCGGCAGGGAGTATAATTTGTTCCGGATACTGCCGATGAGTGTTTCGTAACTGCCACGCGGCAGGTCGGTGCGGCCGATACCTGAATGAAAAAGAGCATCACCGCTAAAAAGGATATTGGCTTCCGCCTCATAAAAGGCTACGCTTCCGGGAGAATGGCCGGGCAGATGCAGGACATGGAGGATCTGGTTACCGAAACGGACCAGGTCACCCTCCTGTAGCTCTTCCCCCTTCACGGGGCGGTAATCGGGATGGGGGGAGGGAAATCCGAACATCCGCATCTGTGCAGGAATATCTTCCAGCAGAAACTGATCGTCCGGGTGATACCGGAGTGGTAGCCCAAACCGGTTGACGAGCGGATTGACCCCGAAAAGATGATCGAAATGGAGGTGGGTATTGATCAGATGCCTGACCACAAAGTCATGATCCAGGATATAATTGAGCAACAACTCCTGCTCATCCGCATAAAAAAAGGCTGCATCGATCACCACACACTCCTTCGTCTCGTCAGAGAGCAGATAGGTATTTACTCCCAGGGGGTTGAATTCAAATGTTTTGACCTTCATGCGATTCTCTTTTTGTAGTCACTTTTCATTTACCAGGGGGAGATAAACCAGTTTTTTCGTCTGGAAAAAGGGATCGGAGAAATAGTCGGTGAGGGGCATCTCCTCTGCAATCTGTCGGTAAGGATGCAGCTCTGCCGCCAGGTTACCCCCTTTCAGACAGATGATGCCATTGGGCAATGCATTGATCTGTTCCCTGGCAATGTTCTTCCGGATGATCCTGATCAGCTGAGGTAGCGGCATCACAGCGCGACTCACGACAAAATGGAATCTCCGTTTCTCCTCTTCCGCGCGGGAATGGATTGCTTCCACATTGGTCAACCCAATGGCATCTGCCACCTCACGCACCACCCGGATCTTCTTCCCGATGCTGTCGAGCAACAAAAAGTGCGTTTCAGGAAACAGAATGGCGAGGGGGATGCCCGGGAACCCGCCTCCCGTACCTACATCCATGACAGCTGTACCAGGAGTGAACTTGATGAACCGGGCGATGGCCAGTGAGTGCAGCACATGATGCAGGTAGAGGTTGTTGATATCTTTACGGGAGATGACATTGATCCTGCTGTTCCATTCGTTATAGAGAGGAAACAATGCTTCAAACTGACTTGTTTGCCGCTCGCTCAGGGCGGGAAAATGATGTAGGATCTCTTTCACTTCAGGTCGGCCAGTTTGGATGCAATGCTGTTTTCTCTCAACAGGGAGCGAATGGAGCCGTATGGGATCATGACCTCAGGTGCATCGAGCTGATAAGCTGAATATTCACCCTTGTTGAAGGTGTAGATGATGCCCTCTTCATTGAGCAGGAAGTTCCTGTTGGGCAGAATCTCGCGGATACCGAAGAAACCCAATTCTTCCAGCTCTTCAACGCTTTTCACTCCATTCTGTTCCAGGAGTGACGCAACAAACATGTTGCGCAATGCCGTGTCGTATCCGGCATTGAAGAGATCACTCTCCCCTACCGCTGTTCCCCTTCCAAGGTCGAAGACATGGTTGCGGCAGAGCTGGTAGGAGGCAGCCCCCCCCTTGTTGTTGGATTGCCTCACCTGAAAGGAGAGTAGTCCGTGCCGGTTGTAAATAATGGTATCCGAGATGCTCTCATAATAGGAATAGAAGCGACCGGCAGCACCTTCGGGGTGGTCGTGGTGGTTCTCCGTTGTCAGCCTCTCCAGTGTCCCGGGGATGGAAACAGTTTCCCGGTAGATGGCAGCATCACGGGTATAGTTGTCCACATAGCTACGGACATATGCATCAACCGCGGCTGCAGGCTCCAGACTGGCATAGGCAGGTCCGAAGTGCGAGAGGACGAAAAACTGCTGCAGGGTGTCCAGGCTTGTTGTTTGACTGCTGAACGGATAGATGAATTCCACATGGATATCGCAGTATGGATTGGTGGTATCTCCTTCCAGATAATGGCGTGAAGCAACAAGAATCGTGTCGAGTACCAGATTGTTGTCTCCTTGGGTGATACTCCCGCCACCCTCTGTGCAGGAGGCAAGATGCAACGTTGCGGCAAGCAGCAGGCAGCAGAACGGCAGATAGAAAATTCTTCTCTCCATACAAGAAAGCTGTTATATTCTATTGCAAAATTACATTTATTTATCGAGACTGGGATCTTTGTGGTGCGAAAATAAGCCCCTGAAAGAAAAAGGGCGGATGCACAGCGAAACACCCACCCTTTTGATTCAGTTCACCATCAGTTCAATAGGCATGTCCGTCACTGTGCAGGTCATCCAGACTCAGTTTCTTTCGTTCGAGTGCACGCCAGGCATAAAAGATGTAGGCTGCTACCACCGGCACGAAGAGTGAGACAACAGCCATCGCAGAGAGCGTAAACTCGCTCGAGGAGGAGTTCTGAAGCGTCAGCGAGCTCTGCAGATCTACCGACGAGGGATAATAGGCGGTATTGTTGTAACCCGCCACCAGCAACAGCATTGTCACGGTAAGGATGGTCCCGGCACCGGAGTACCAGATCCCTTCCTTGAAGGCAAAGCTGAAGACGGTCCGGATGATCCCATAGAGCACGGCAAGCACACCCAGCAGGAAGAGCAGCATGATCAGCGGCATCTCAATGAAATTGTGCAGATACTTCATTTTTTCCAGGTAGACCTCTTTTGTGGCAGGATCCACAGCATACCCTTCGGCGAAGAGCGTCCAGATGAGAAAGACCAGAAAGAAAACCACAAAGGGGAGCCCGTTGAACAGTACAAACTTGCGGGAGCGTTTCTCCAGTACCTCATGACTGAGGCGGTTTACGAAAAAGAGGCTGGCGAGGGTACGTGCCAGGAAGAAAACGGCAAGCCCCAGCGCGATATTCCGCGGATTGGCCAACAACTCAAGGCCATGCAACGGGTTCTGCCACTGACTGATAACCGGCCCTGCGTTTCCCAGACCGGCAATATTTCCTTTGCCCACGGTGAACGCTGAACCGGTAAAGAAAGTGGCTACGACCACTCCCAGCAGGAACGTGCCAAGCAATCCGTTTACAAAAAGAAAATTACGGTAGGTGGCTGCTCCGAAGATATTGCCTGGCTTCGACTGAAACTCATAGGAGACTGCCTGCAACACAAAGCAAAAGAGTAGGATCATCCAGGCCCAGTAGGCACCACCGAAGCTGGTGGAATAAAAGAGCGGAAACGAGGCAAAGAAGGCACCTCCAAAGGTGACCAGTGTGGTGAAGGTATACTCCCACTTCCTGCCCAGCGCATTCACCAGCAGCTTTTTCTCATCTTCTTTGCGGGAAAGGGAGTGGATCATTGACTGACCACCCTGTACAAAGAGCAGGAACACCAGCAGGCCGCCGAGGAGCGACATGATGAACCACCAGTATTGTTGTAGAAATTCGTATGTAATCATAATGCTAATCTGTTTATCCGTTCAAGTTCGAAGAAGAAAAGTCATGCATTCAGCTCTCCGACGGGATCAGGTCCCTTTTTGATCTGTTTCACCATGATGGTCACCTCCGCAATCAGCAGCCCGGTAAAAAGCACAGCGAAGAGGATAAAGGTGGTCACCACGTTCTGTGCGGAAACGGCTGATGAAGCTGCCTGTACCGGCAGGATATCCTGAATGGTCCAGGGCTGTCGTCCCACCTCGGCGACCACCCAACCCAGTTGAGAGGCGAGGTATGCCAGCGGAAGACTCCAGAGTGCCACATACTGCAGCCAGCGGTTGTCGGCCATCTCCTTCTTGTACAGGATGTAGAGCATGATCATGAAGAAAAGGATGAAATAGACCCCGATCATCACCATCAGGTGAAAGCTGTAGAAGGTGAGGGGTATGTTAGGGATGAGCTCCTCCTCTGTTTCGAGGTAGCCATATCCGAAGTGGGCATAGTTCTCCCGCAGGATGATCTCATGATTGGCCGCATCCGCATCACGACCCTCCTCCTTGGCCACCTGGTAGTCAGCCAGCGCCTGGATAGCCTTCAGACCTCTCTCCCGTCGCTCCTGGAAAGAGAGGGCAGTGGTACCGTCGGGAAGGGTATACCCCCCATCCACAATGTCCACGATACCGGGCACAAAAGCATTGATATCCCTGTAACCCAACAGGGAGAGAAGCTTTGGTAGTTCAATCTTGAAGATATAAGGATCCACCTCATCGTTGTATTTCTCCCTGGCAGGGTTGAGCATGCCCACCGCCACCAGGCCGGCACCCTCGGTACCCTCGTAGAGTCCCTCCATGGCTGCCAGCTTCATCGGTTGCTTCTGTGCCACATGATAGGCGGAGCCATCACCGGTGACCGCCAGCATCAGGAAAGCCACCAGGCCGACCAGTGAACCTATCTTCATGCTCTTGATGGCGAAGTCGGCATGGCGCTTTTTGAGCAGGTACCATCCCGAGACAGCTACCACGAAGGCAGCACCCACAGCCCAACAGGAAAAGGTGGTGTGCAGGAACTTGTTGTAAGCGACAGGTGAGAAGGCCACCGCCCAGAAATCAACCATCTCGTTGCGCACTGACTCAGGGTTAAACTCCATGCCAATGGGATACTGCATCCAGGCGTTGGCCACCAGGATCCAGAAGGCGGAGAGGGAAGCCCCCACGAATACCAGCCAGGTGGATGCCAGGTGCATTTTTTTGCTTACCCTGTTCCATCCGAAGAACATAATGGAGATAAATGTGGCCTCCATGAAGAACGCGAAGATTCCCTCAATGGCCAGTGGGGCACCAAAGATGTCTCCCACAAACCAACTGTAATTCGACCAGTTGGTACCGAACTGAAACTCAAGGATGATACCGGTAGCCACTCCAATGGCGAAGTTGATACCGAAGATCTTCTGCCAGAACTTGGTGGCACTCTTCCATTTCTCGTCTCCTGTTTTTACATAGAGACTCTCCATAATGGCCATGATGAGCCCCAGCCCGATGGTTAGCGGGACAAACAGCCAATGATAGCCGGCCGTCAGCGCGAACTGCGCCCTCGACCAATTTACCGCAGATATACTTAATAGCTCCATAGATATTGGTTTTTTACTTTTTGATTATTCCGTAGCCGGTGCCTTGTTGAAGAGTTCGGTACGCACATGTTGCGCCTTGTCGGCATCGTTGTCGTAGTTGCTCTCCAACAGGTTGGGGAAGAAAAAGGGTTTCAGGATGAAAAACATGATGATCAGCTTCACGATCGCCACTATCCAGAGCGTCCTGCTCAGGCGACTCATGCTGGTAAATCCTGACCAGAACATGCTGAACCAGTTATATCTGGCAGTTGGTCTGTTGATATCCGATTCCATAATTGCTGTGATGTGTAATAATGCTCTATTTCAGGCCTGACCGATCCCCCCAATGGGTGGCAGAAAACCGGGATTTCCCTGAAGCCGGATCGATCCGTTCTGCTGTTCGAATTTCTCGATGTTATCTTTCAGTGCATGTAACAATCGCTTTGCATGCTCAGGGGTGAGAATGATCCTGGATTTGACCTTGGCTTTCTGCATGCCGGGGACAATACGGATAAAATCGACTACAAATTCGGATGAGGAGTGAGAGATGACCGCCAGGTTGGAATAGGTGCCCTGGGCAATCTCTTCGCTCAGTTCAATCTGTAACTCGGTCTCCTTGTTAAAATCTTCCATTGTTGCTGTGAATCAGATCCTGTTTAAAAATGTTCTAAATAAGGTAAACAAAGAAAAATAAATTTTCCTTATCTGCAAAGGAAAAAGAGATAATCTTTCATGATTGATCTCCTTTTTCCCTGTAGATTCCACCTACCCATCCGGTCCCTTGATCCAACACCGAATTTTCACGGTGTACAGCCTACCACCTGATCTCCTTGAAAGGTAATCCGAGGGAATCGGCTACATTCCTGAAAACCACCTCCCCGTTGAGGATGTTGAGTCCCACCCTAAGATCTGCGAAACGTCCAGAGGCCTCTTTCCATCCATAATCAGCAAGTCGGACCACGTACGGCATCGTTGCGTTAGTCAAGGCACGGGTGGAGGTAATGGGAACCGCTCCTGGTATATTGGCCACGCAGTAGTGGATGATCCCGTCCACCTCGTAAATCGGATCGGCATGGGTGGTGGGACGGGTTGTTTCAAAACAGCCACCCTGATCTACCGACACATCAATCATCACCGTACCCGGAGACATACCTTTGAGCATCTCACGTGAGACAAGGTGGGGTGCCCTGGCTCCCACAGTCAGGGTGGCGCCGATCACCAGATCGGCCACACACAGTGATTCGGTGATTGACATCTCAGTGGAATAGAGTGTTTGCACATTTGCCGGCATCACCTCGGAGAGATAGCGAAGCCGATTCAGGTTGATGTCCAGGAGCTTTACATTGGCTCCAAGTCCGGCAGCCATCAGGGCGGCGTTTTGTCCCACAACACCCGCCCCGATGATTACCACTTCAGCAGGCTGTACTCCCGGCACGCCCCCCAGCAAAACCCCTTTTCCACCTTGCGGTTTTTCGAGGTATTTGGCACCCTGTTGTACCGACAATCTCCCTGCCACCTCGCTCATAGGGGTAAGCAACGGTAGTGCTCCATGCTGATCCATCACCGTCTCGTAGGCAATGCAAACCGCTCCGCTGTCGATCATAGCTTCTGTCAGCCTCTTGTCTGAAGCAAGATGGAGATAGGTGAACAGCACCTGTCCTTCGCGGATCAGCCGGTATTCGCTCTCCAGAGGTTCTTTCACCTTTACTATCATGTCAGCCATGGCATAGATCTCTTCACCGGTATCGAACAGGATGGCACCTGCCTGCAGGTAACGCTCATCGGGAAGGTTACTGGCGATGCCGGCATTCCTTTGCATATAAACCTGATGTCCTCTGCGAGTCAGCTCCATCACCCCGGCCGGAGTGATGGCCACCCTACCCTCATGCACTTTGATCTCTTTAGGTACTCCAATAATCATAAGAAAAGAATGTAATAAGTTGATAATAATATTAGAATAGGTGACGAGTGGCTGAAGCTCACCACACCGTGGAGATCATGGAAAGATAACAGCCCCGCTGCTGCAAAAATAGAAAAAATATCCAACCTCTCCCCTTCATCCGATCATATTTTTGCAACGTTTTTTCTGGCTATCCACAACCCACTTTACCCACTCTTTCCGGAAATAATTTCATTTATTGCAGATTTAATCGTATTTTTGTGATACAAATTGAGGTATTCATCAAAATTAATAACAATAAGCTCATGGTAAGTTATAAAGAACTGGGTCTTGTAAACTCAAAGGAGTTGTTTAAGAAAGCGGTAGACGGTGGTTATGCCATCCCTGCTTTTAACTTCAACAACATGGAACAGCTTCAGGCAATCATTTCAGCCTGCGTAGCAACCAAATCACCGGTGATCCTGCAGGTCTCCAGCGGTGCCCGCAAGTATGCCAACCAGACGCTGCTGCGCTACATGGCACAGGGAGCCGTTCAGTATGCCAAGGAACTGGGATATGAGATCCCCATCGTATTGCACCTCGATCATGGTGACAGCTTCGAACTCTGCAAAGACTGCATCGACAGTGGTTTCTCATCTGTGATGATCGACGGCTCACACCTCCCCTACGAAGAGAATGTGGCACTCACCAAAAAAGTGGTTGAATATGCACACCAGCATGATGTAACCGTGGAAGGTGAACTGGGTGTACTGGCCGGCATCGAGGATGATGTGCAGGCAGAGCACCACACCTATACCGAGCCCGATGAGGTGGTGGACTTCGTCTCCCGCACCGGTGTGGATTCGCTGGCCATCTCCATCGGCACCTCACACGGAGCCTTCAAGTTCACCCCTGAGCAGTGTACCCGTAACGAAGAGGGTGTGCTGGTTCCGCCGCCATTGCGTTTCGACATCCTGGAGGAGATTGAAAAAAGAATCCCCGGCTTCCCCATCGTACTGCATGGCTCCTCTTCCGTGCCAATGCAATATGTGGAAACCATCAACAAGTACGGTGGCAAGCTGAGTGACTCCATCGGCATCCCCGAAGAGCAGCTACGCAAAGCGGCCAAGTCGGCTGTCTGCAAGATCAACATCGACTCCGACGGTCGTCTGGCCATGACCGCTGCCGTACGTGAAGTGTTTGCCAACAACCCGGCTGAGTTCGACCCCCGCAAGTACCTGGGACCGGCACGTGAGGAGTTGAAAAAGCTTTACATGCACAAAACGGAGAAGGTGCTGGGCAGTGCCGGAAAGGCATAACCAACCGGATTCCATACAATTTGAAAGAGACTGTTCAGCCGGACAGTCTCTTTTTTGTATGTCGGGTTTTCAGCAGATGATTGGATGCTCAATCCCGACGACTCATCTCAGCAACCAGCTTGTTGAAAGCCGTTTCTTTTATCAATTCATCGAGGGAGAGATGCATCCGGTAGCGCCAGTAATGTTCAGGGTTGGCAGGGACATTGATTCGTTCGGCAGAAGCATCGGGATTGCGCAGCCCGGTATTGAGCGACATCCAGTCCTGCCAGGGAAGAATCACCCACATGGCCGATGAACGAAGGTGTGCCGCAATGATCTCCCTGCATAACTCAGCACTGCATGCTTCCGGCGCCACCCCTTCATGGTGGAGAATATCGTTGTAGTAACGCTGCGTCAACGCCCTGTTCTCACTCCACCAAAGACGTATCGGCGACATATCGTGTGTGGATGTGGTACAGACCGAATGGAAGGGTATTTGCTTCAGGTCGGTGAAAAGCACCTTGGGATCCTTGGGCATCCGCTCTATTTCGAGGCTGAGCATCTGTAGCTCACGCATCACCGAGGGCACACAGTCAGGCACCATACCCAGATCTTCACCGCAAACCAGCATGGATGTGGAAGCGACCAACCCCGGCAGCTTTCTCATTGCCTGTTCCCGCCAGAAGTAGTTGTGGCGGGAATAGAAGAAATCATTGTATAGACGGTTAAACGCCTCCTTCACAGAATCATCGAGGGTGCGGTAGGAATAGGTATATTGAGCGGTGATGCGCGGGTGAAAGCGGTTCCGATCGAGTGGATCCCGCACAAAGAGCACCTCCGTGCAGAGGGAATAAAGGCCGTCACGCAATCGGTTGGATTTGTCGTCCTGCCGCCCCTCAAAGAGAAGCTTTATTTTACGCTGCGTGTCGCAACAACTCTTCAAACGAAATCGTTGCCATCCCGACACCTCGAGATAGTGCTTCCTCACCTCTTCTGCATACTCACCAAAGAGATCGGACAGGAACTGTTCATGAATGAAAGGCTGCACCATCCGTTCTTCATCGAAGGGAATACCGGCACGACTGATCTCTTCGGGACAGTAAGGCAACGCCGGACTGAAATGACCGAGGAGTCCCTGTACGGCATCGAGCGGAATCTCCCAGATTCGGAAGAAACCAAGGATATGGTCGATGCGGTAGGCGTCGAAATAGTCGGCCATCTTGCGGAAACGATTGATCCACCAGGCGAAGCCCTCTTTCTCCATAGCATGCCAGTTATAGGTGGGGAATCCCCAGTTCTGTCCAATGAAGGAGAAGTCATCGGGGGGAGCACCACTCTGGGTATCCATGTGGAAGAGCCCGGGTGAGGTCCAGGCATCCATGCTGTCCCGGTTGATCCCGATGGGGATGTCCCCTTTCAGGGTGACACCCCTTTCGTGTGCATAGGCTTTGACCGCTGAAAACTGACGGTGCAACAGATACTGCACACAATACCAGTAGTGCGTCTCCTCTTCGGCCCGCGAATCGTTTTCCAGCCAGTCTTTCAGTTGCACCTCATTGTATGTTGCGAAGCTCTCCCACTCCCTGAAGTTGGCACTGCCAAAACGGTCCCGAAGGGTGCAGTAGCAGGCATAGGGAAAGAGCCACTCTCTGTTTTTCTCATGGAACAGGTTGTATGCCTCCGAGGCGAGCATTTCATCCCTATTCTCGAGAAAGAGATCACGCATGTATGCCGTCTTAAGCCTGAGTACCTGTTCATAGTCGATTTCATCGAGACGGTTGAGGGCAGTGGCCTTATTGAGATACTGCCTCTGTTTCTTTTTGTTCTTCAACGGATAATCGCTGCACCCGAGATAGATTGGATGGAGGGCATAGATAGAGATGGCACTGTAGGGATAGGAATCCTTCCATGTTCTTGATGTGGTGGTGTCATTCACCGGCAGCAGTTGAATCAGTTGCTGCCTGGTGTGCGATACCCAGTCGATCATCTTCCGCAGATCGGCGAAATCACCGATACCGAAGCTTTGTGCCGTTCTCAGTGAGAAGATGGGTATTGCCGTTCCTGTGCCCTTGAATGAGAAACCGGGATAGCGATACTGTATCGACATCTCTGCCGCCACACTGCCCGACTGCTTTGCAGGGCCTGCATCCAGGATCCTGTTGGCGCCCTCTTCCCAATGCACTGCATCGCCGGTATTCCGGTCGACAATCAGGAATTTGTATTCACTCCTCTCCGGGAGCAGATTTGCATCGAGCAGAAGCTGCCATTCTCCGTTGCTCACACAGGATAGTAGCCTCGCTTTTCGCGGATCCCATCCCCCCAGCATCTCCGCCTCGCCACAGACAGCCACTGCCTGATTACGATTGGCGTAGGGGCAAATCAGGTTGAGCAACAGTGATCGGGAATAATATTTTGCCGGGAGCGTCTTTTTCTGATGATGAAAGATACTGTCGATAAAAACCGATGAGTAGAGGTAAGCATGGTAGGGTTTCTCTTTCCAGTGATCCTGCACGATATAGGTTTTCTTCCCCTTGATGACACGCAACCGCCGTCGAGCGCCCCACTCGCGTCGGATGGTGCTGTCACCCTGCCGGATCAGATAATAATATTCAAGGGTATCTGTCTCCTTCATCTTCAGATCAGTGTACCATCTGTCACCGTCACAGCTGAGCAGCAGTGCCTTATCCTCGTCAAACATTCCCAGTCCGGAAGTGGACCCACAGAGGCAGACCTGTTGCCCCCAGGTGGTATGGTAGTTGAGTTGAAATGTCACATGAGCCATTCAAATCCTTTTATTTGGTTCATTTTGAGGGGAGAGCTCCCTTGATATGATCTGCGTATTACTGATTCTCCTCTACGGCAAATCTACAATGAAAAAGGCGGGAATGAGTCGCCCAAGATGATCTTTTGAACAGATTCGTGTGCAATCGATTGCGACCGAAAGCACAGCCATGATCAGGAGGAGGCGTTCATTCAGAGAAAAATAAGAATCAGCAACTGGGCAGTGATCACCCTGAGAAACATGGTTAGTGGATAAACCGTTGCATAACTTACCGCGGGCACATCGTTGCCGGCACTGGCATTGGCATAGGCCAATGCCGGGGGATCGGTCATACTGCCCGCAATCAGTCCCATCAAGGTGAAATAATTGAGTTTGCAGATCTTGCGGCCGATCAAACCGATGACCAGTAGTGGCAGTACAGTAATGATCACTCCGTATCCAATCCAGAGGTAGCCCCCGTTGAGAACCGTCTCCACAAAGTTGCCTCCTGCACCGAGTCCCACACAGGCAAGAAAGATGGCAATACCGATCTCGCGCAGCATCAGATTCGCGCTCATGGTGGTATAGGTAACCATCTTGTAGCGTGGTCCGAACTTGCTGATCAGGATGGCGATAATGAGTGGACCTCCGGCCAGCCCCAGCTTTACCGGTTGTGGTATGCCGGGAATCATGAAGGGAATACTACCCACCAACACACCCAAAGCAATGCCGATAAAGATGGAAATCAGATTGGGTTCACGCAACCTTTTCAGCGAGTTACCCAGAAACTTTTCCACGTTGGCGATCGCCTCCTCGGAGCCTACGACGGTGACGCGGTCCCCCAACTGGAGCTGCAGTCGGGAATCGGCAATCAGATCCACACCTGCGCGGTTCACACGGGTGATATTGACTCCGAAAAGATTGCGCAGGCGCAGGCTCCCGATGGAACGTCCGTTGATAGCCGAGCGCGTGATAGAGATCCGGCGTGAGACAAGCTGTGAATCGAGCTTCTCCCACTCTTCCCTGTTCATGTCGATCCGCTTACCGATCAGTGCTTCAATTGCTTCAATATTCTTCAGGTTCGAAACCACAAGCAAGCGATCTCCTTCGAGCAGTTTTGTCTCCGTCTGAGGAACGACCAGTTCACCGGTATGGGTGTGCAACACCCTGGAGATGACAAACTCACGGTCAACCAGTTTTTTGACCTCCCGGATATTCTTCCCCATGATAGCGGGATTCAACACCTTAAGTGTAAACATGTGCGCCTCTGTCAGCTTCGATTCGCTCATCCGGCTGATCAGCCGGTTTTCCTCTCTCATGTTGATGCGGAAGATGTAACGGAACAGGACGAGGGAGAGGATGATGCCCACCACACCGAGCGGATAGGCAACGGCATAGGCGGTGGCAATGGATGGATCTGTGGTGCCGGTAGCATCGCTAAAGGTTTGCTGGGCAGCTCCCAGCCCGGGAGTGTTGGTTACGGCCCCGGACAGGATGCCAACCATGGTGGCGATGGGAAGTCCGGTAACAAAGTGAATCACAATGGTTGTAGCGACGCCGAGTAGTACCACCCCCGAGGCCAGCAGATTGAGTGTGATTCCTCCCTGCTTGAAAGAAGAGAAGAAACTTGGCCCCACTTGCATACCGATTGAGAAGATAAAGAGAATCAGCCCGAATTCTTTCAGGAAATGGAGCAGCTCATGGTCGATATGGAGGCCCAGGTGACCGAGGAAAATACCAAAGAAGAGAATCCATGTGGTACCCAGTGAGATCCCGAAGATCTTGATTTTACCCAGCAGCAGTCCCACGGCAATCACCAACGCAAGCACAAGGATCGAATGTGCTATACCCGATCCGACAATCAAATCAACTAACCATTCCATTCTGTCAATAACCTAAAATTGTGTAACAAACCGCAAAGGTACACTTTATTTTACTCCTTTACAAATGTGGCGGCAACCCATTGATCCATTTCCCTGAAATGGGTGAACAGGAGCCCCAGCTCGTCCGCTTTTTCACGGATACGAGGCAGGTCGTCGAGGTAAAAACCGCTCATGATGAGGACCCCTCCCCTCTCCAGGACAGCAGTATAGCAGGGCAGATCCCGCAGGAGAATGTTTCGGTTGATATTGGCAAAGATCACCTCATAGCTCTCCTCTCCGAGCAGTTCAGCCCCGCCATGCCGTACACGGACATGAGCGGTGCCATTCAGTTCCACATTCTCTACGGCATTGTTGTATGCCCACTCCTCAATGTCGATGGCCGTCACCGGTTCGGCTCCCTTCATGGCAGCCAGGATGGCCAGTACTCCGGTGCCGCATCCCATATCCAATACAGGCTTTCGGTTCAGCTCCATATCAAGTATCTCCCTCAGTATCAATCCTGTCGTCTGGTGATGTCCGGTGCCGAACGCCATCTTCGGGTCAATCAGGATGCGGTAGCGGAAGGAGCCTTCGGGGTGATGAAAGGAACTGTGGATACAACACTGCTCACCGATGGTGATGGGTTTGAAATAGTTTTTCTCCCACTCTTCGTTCCAGTTTTTCTCCTCCATGACAGAAGCACAGAAGGTGATCCGCACTTCCAGAGGAAAGTCATCGACTACTTTTTGTATCTCATCCGGATTGTACAGTGACAAAGGAATATAGGCTTCCAACCCTTCATCTCCCTGGAGAAAAGATTCAAACCCTATTTCTGCCAGCTGGGCAGCAAGAATGTCGGTTGCCAGCTCGCTATGGGGCTCACATGTGAACAGAACCTGGTTGTATCGCATCGTTGTCGTTGTTGCTCTTTATTGTAGCGGCAAATGTACGACAATCTTTGCTACGGAGAAATGTAAATTTATTTTATTTCCCCATCCTCATATGTTTATTAGTGTTACAAAAAAAGAGAAATTTCCCTCCGGAGATATTTGTGCGATCTATTTTTGCTTACTTTTACCCTTTGAATCGTTTGTTTTCATCTCCAACCGGGAAAAGGTATGACAGCGACAGGATCATGCAGCGAGCCCGGAAAACAGACAATAAGACAGGAACAATGAGCAAAATACACCTATATATCGCTTTTTTTATCCTCTTTCCTCCCACACTGGCCTGGGGGCAACAAGCGGCGGCACAACAACTGGTGGATGAGGGAGTGGCCTTGCATGACCAGGGAGAATATGAGATGGCCATGGGGAAATACCGGGAAGCACTGTCACTCGACTCCAATCTGATTCATGCAGTCTATGAGTTGTCGCTGACCTGTCTCGCACTCAAGGATTATGCCAATGCGGAAGAATACAGCAGTGAGGTTATCAAGGCGGGTGAGAAACAGCTGGCTCCCGGTGCCTACGCAGTAAAGAGCGAGGCTCTCATGGAAACGGGGCGTGCAGGGGAAGCGATCGCCCTCCTTCAGGAGGGACTGGAAAAATTTGGCGATGAGTATCTGCTACACTTCAACCTGGCCATCAACTATTATCAACAGGGTGATAGTGATCAGTCATTGCACCATGTGAGCAGAGCAATCGACCTCGACAAACGGCACAGCGGCGCCTTCCTGCTGAACGCCTATCTACTGAAAGACAAAGGACTATGGATACAGAGCATTCTCTCATTCCAGATGTTCCTGCTGTTGGAGCCCGACAGTGAACGATCGAAAAACGCGTTTGAAGAGATGCTGCAAACCATGGGTATCACCCAAAAGAGTGAAGAGCCGGTGCAACGCTCCTTCATCCAGCAACAAATGATGCGTAACAGGCCGCCGGAGACAAAACAGGCTGACGGGATTCCGCCGCTCAGCATAGTGGGGGGATTGGACAGAAGGATCGTATACCAGTCTATGAGGGAAACACTTGATTCACTGCAAGAGGTGAACAGCGAGGTGGACACCTTCCGGTTATTCGCAGCGGTAAACCGATCGATGATGAAGGTGTTGGAAGCAGAGAGCGTGGGTACGAAAGAGGGGATTCTTTGGACCTATTATATTCCCTTTTTCACACACATCGAACAGTCTGATTACTACGAAACCTACTGCCGTTATATCAGTGTCTCCTATTATCCCGGGTCACTGGAGTGGTGGCAACAGAACAGCGAAGCCGCAGAAAACTTTGTACGATGGTTTGAAAATGGGGATGAGAACTGAAACCGAAGCGAAAAAAAAGTTACCTTTGCCCTGAATCGCACACCTATATGGAAAAGAACAACGAGGAAACCTTACTGGAGGCGCTACGGAATCCGCATACCGTCAGACAGGGATTTGCCAGTCTGGTGTCTGCATATAGTGAAAGGCTGTACTGGCAGATACGGAAGATGGTGCTTTCCCACGATGATGCCAACGATATTCTGCAGGATGTATTTGTAAAAGCATGGTCCAATCTGGAGAACTTCCGGGGCGATGCCAAACTCACCACCTGGCTCTATCGTATCGCCATCAACGAAAGCATCACTTTCCTGCATAAGAAAAGGAGTCAGAACCATGTCTCCATTGATTCGGACGACTCGTTTCTGATCAACCTGCTGGAGAGCGATCCATATTTTGATGGTGACGATGCCGCGATACAACTGCAAAAAGCCATCCTCACACTACCCGAAAAACAGCGTCTTGTTTTTCAGATGAAATATTTTGAGGAGATGAAATACGATGAGATGTCGGAGATTCTCGGCACCTCCGTGGGAGCCTTGAAAGCATCTTATCACCATGCTGTCAAGAAAATTGAAAAGTTTTTGGAAGAAAATAATTAAACCTTTTACGGATCCTGCCGTCTATTCAACAGAAACGTCCTTCGCAGACAGCTCTGTAAAAAGCATGAACATCCATATATAACAATCGTATGAAGTCTCATTTCAACAAATTAGAAGAGATAGATCGCACCCGAAACCCGTTTAAGGTTCCGGACAACTATTTCACCCGATTTAATGAAGAGATGATGAATCGTCTGCCAGAGAAAAAGATTGTTCATCCTCCAACGATTCCCCTGTGGGATAAAGTGAAACCCTGGATTTACATGGCGGCAATGTTTGTCGGCATGTATCTCACCATCCAGTATCTGACCAAGCAGTCTGGCACCGGTAACGTAGCGTCCCGGCAGACGACGGTGCAACCCTCTCCGGGGGAAGGTGCCCGTACGGAGGCCTATTGGTCCACGGTGCAGGTAACCGAAGAGGAATTTTACCATTACCTGGAGGAGCAGCTGGTGGAGGAGGGATACTTTGATTACATGTATGACCAGTATTATGTAAACTGATTGCATCATGCAACTCACTTTTAGAAGAGATAGCGCTATGAAAAAAAAACTATTTTTGTTGGTTTGTCTGATTCTGCTACCATCCAGTCTGCTGACGCTAACAGCCCAGCACCGAAAAATGGATATGGCCGATTATGAAAAACGCAAGAAAGAATTTGTGCAAAAGGAGGCGGGTCTCAGCAAGTCGGAAGCCGACAAATATTTCCCCCTGAACAGTGAACTGACCAAAAAGAAGTTTGAACTGCATCGTCAGCACAGAGAAAAGGTAGAACGCATCAAGGATAACAGCAATATCTCGGATGAGGAGTACCGGAAAATGCTGGAGGAAGATGTGGAGGTGAAAATGAAAGAAGCTGCACTGGATAAGGAATACGCTCCCAAGTTTGAAAAAGTGCTCACCCCGGAGAAACTCTACAGGGCGCAACAGGCTGAACGGCAATTTATCCAAAAGGAGGTCTCCAACTTCAGGAGCAACCAGGGAAAAGGCAACGGTCGGGGTAACAACCGGAACAGATAACCCGGGAAAGTCTATTCCCACACAAAAATACCGGCTGCAATGCCGGTATTTTTGTGTGGAGCTGGAGGGAGTCGAACCCTCGTCCAAACGAGGAAGCAATCTGCTTTCTACATGCTTAGCTTCATTTGGGTTGTCGGGAAAGAGCGCGACTGAAGCCACCATACCCAATCCTTATCTTCTTAATTTTCAGAAGGGTGCCGAAGCCTCACCCCCCCTATCTCCGATTTACCTGCACCACCTGATCGGAACGCTTCGAAGCCACAGCTTCCGGGTGATGTCCTGTCCCGCCACCTGGTGGCGGAATTAAGCGTTAACCTACTATACTTCGGTTACGCAGCAAGAGCGTAATTGTTGTTGCCAGTTACTTGTTTGTCTGCCGGGATTAAAGTGCCGACCGACCGCGCACTGCATGCTTACAAACCTCTTCTACCCGCTGTCAAAGCCAAACAGCCCCGTAGTTCCCCGGAACCCGCCGGTTCAGGTGGTTGTAAGATGCAAAGATACCCAAAAGGTTTAACAGCCACAAGCATTTCATCCCATTTTTTCCCGGCTACCCCCTACCTGTCTGTTCTACGCTGCATTTGCATCATTTTATTCCAAAACAGCACGCTATCCCCACAAAATTATGTTATTTTTGCAGCATCAATTACACATCGAAATCAAGAAGGGATATCAGGATGAACAGAATTGTAGGGAAAGAATATTTCTCGGACAGGGTCGTGAAGTTTGAGGTAGAGGCACCGCTCATTGCACGGAGCCGCCAGGCGGGACATTTTGTGATCGTACGTGTAGGTAAAAAAGGGGAACGGGTCCCCTACACCATCGCCTCAGCCGATCCGCAGAAAGGGACCATCACGCTGGTGATCCAGCGTGTGGGCAAATCGTCAGAAAAAGTATGCCAACTGGAGGTGGGAGAATATCTTACCGACATGGTGGGACCGCTGGGCAAGGCAACCCATATCGAAAATTTTGGTACGGTGGTCTGCGCCGGCGGCGGTGTGGGGGTTGCCCCCATGCTCCCCATCATCGAGGCGATGAAGGAGGCAGGCAACAGGGTGATCTCCGTACTGGGCGCCCGTTCGAAGGATCTGATCATCCTGGAGGATCAGGTGCGTGCCCATTCCGATGAGGTGATCGTCATGACCGACGACGGCTCTTACGGAGAGAAAGGGTTGATCACCCAGGGTGTGGAGAAAGTGATCCTCAGGGAGAAGGTAGATCTCTGTGTCACCATCGGTCCGGCCATCATGATGAAGTTCGTCTCGCAGCTGACAAAGAAGTATGAGGTCCCCACCATCGCCTCACTCAACACCATCATGGTAGACGGTACCGGCATGTGTGGTGCCTGTCGTGTAACGGTGGGCGGCAAAACAAAGTTTGTCTGCATCGACGGTCCGGAATTTGATGCCCACCAGGTGGATTTCGACGAGATGCTGATGCGCTTAAAAGCTTATAACTAACATATTCATACAAATATCCGAAGTTTTTCTTAATCAGGAACTTACTGGAAACCTGAAACAACCAATCTATGAGTGACTATTTACAGGCGGAACGGGCACAGGAATGGCGTGAAGCGTTGCGCAAATCGATGAAGAACAAGGATCGCACCACTATTCCACGGGTGAAGATGCCGGAGGTGGATCCGGAGGTGCGCAGTCGCACCTACGACGAGGTGAACCTGGGACTGACCGTGGAGCTGGCCACCGGTGAGTCCCACCGCTGCCTCGACTGTGTGGATCCCACCTGCATCACCGGATGTCCGGTGGAGATCAACATTCCCAAGTTCATCAAGAATATTGAACGGGGTGCGTTTCTGGAAGCTGCCCGGACGCTGAAAGAAACCAGTGCCCTGCCGGCCGTCTGCGGACGGGTATGCCCACAGGAACGACAGTGTGAGAGCCAGTGTTTCTATACCCTGAAACTGAAGAAAGAGCCGGTAGCCATCGGGCATCTGGAACGGTTTGCAGCCGACTATGAACGGATGAGTGGCGAACTCTCGGTGCCGGCAACAGCCTCCCCCAACGGCATCAGGATCGCCGTGGTGGGTTCCGGTCCCGCGGGACTGGCTTTTGCCGGCGACATGGTGAAGTATGGCTATGAGGTGACCGTCTTCGAGGCGTTGCACGAGCTGGGGGGTGTACTGCGCTACGGTATCCCCGAGTTTCGTCTCCCCAATGAGATCGTCGACATTGAGATCGACGGTCTCCGCAAGATGGGGGTCAGGTTCGAGACCAACTGCATCATCGGAAAAACCATCTCCCGGGAGGATCTCAAAGAGGAGGGATACCGGGCCATCTTTGTGGGAAGTGGTGCCGGCCTGCCCAACTTCATGAACATACCGGGTGAAAACCTGAATGGCATCATGTCCTGCAATGAATACCTCACCCGCGTCAACCTGATGCAGGCTGCCGACCCGGAGAGCGACACCCCGGTGCATATGGGCAGGAAAGTGGCCGTGATTGGCGGGGGCAATACCGCCATGGATGCGGTACGTACCGCGAGGCGCCTGGGTGCCGAAAGAGCGATGATCGTCTACCGACGCTCGGAGGAAGAGATGCCTGCACGCATCGAGGAGATCAAGCACGCCAAGGAGGAAGGGATCGAATTCTATACCCTGCACAACCCGCTCCGTTACGAGGGTGATGAGCGGGGACGGGTACAACGGATGGAGTTGCAGCGGATGGAGCTGGGGGCTCCCGACCAGTCGGGTCGGCGTCGTCCCGTGCCTGTAGAGGGTGACACCGTCTGGCTGGAGGTGGATGAGGTGATTGTCAGCGTGGGGGTCTCCCCCAACCCGCTCATCCCACAGAGCTTCAGCGGGCTGGAGGTCACGGACTGGGGCACCATCGTAGTGAACCAGGAGACCATGCAGAGCGCCGATGAGCTGATCTATGCCGGCGGCGACATCGTACGTGGGGGAGCCACCGTGATCCTCGCCATGGGCGATGGGCGGCGTGCTGCCAAAGCAATGCACAAACACTTACAACAGGTACATCCATGAGAAGGCCCAGGATTCTGGCTGATACCCATATCCCCTATCTGAAAGGAGTAGCCGAACAGATCGGTGAGGTGGAATACCTGCCTGGCAATCAGTTTACCCGCGAGGCGATCCGCGACAGGGATGCGTTGATCGTGCGTACGGTGACCCATTTCGGGGAAGAGCTTCTTTCCGGGAGTAGTGTACAGCTGATCTGCTCCGCCACCATCGGTTATGATCACATCGACACCGCCTGGTGCGACACACATGGCGTTGCCTGGCGTACCGCTCCCGGCTGCAATGCAACCTCGGTGGAGCAATACATCACCGCATCGTTACTGTTACTGGCAGAGAAACATCATCTCAATTTGGCGGAGAGGACCATTGGCATCGTGGGTGTGGGTAATGTGGGGAGCAAGGTCGCAGTTGCCTGCGGCAAGATCGGCATGCGGGTATTGCTCAACGACCCGCCCCGTGAAGAGCGAGAGGGTAAGGGGATATTTACCGATCTGGAAACGATTCGTCGTGAGGCTGATTTCATCACTTTCCACACCCCGCTCACCAAATCGGGAGAGCATGCCACCTTCCACCTTGCCGGCGATCCGTTCTTCGAAGAACTGCCAAAGAAACCATTCATCCTCAACGCTGCCCGCGGGGGTGTTACCTGCAACCGGTCACTTACCAGAGCACTGCAACAGGGTAAAATAGGAGGAGCCGTGATCGACTGCTGGGAGAATGAGCCGGACATCAGCCGCGAACTGCTGGAACTGGCAGATATCGCTACCCCCCATATCGCGGGTTACAGCGCCGACGGCAAGTGGAGTGCCACCAGGATGAGTATTGAGAATCTGATTCGCTATTTCTCGCTGGAGGTTACTCCCCGGTATGCCTCCATACCCGAACCCGCGCAACCCCTGATCGACTTGCAGGATATCCCGGCTGCAGCACAACTGCCACATGCGGTATGGCACAGCTATGATCCTACCGGGGAGACAGCGGCACTGAAGGCGTCCCCTGAATCGTTTTACCGTTTCCGCTCCACCTACCCGCTTCGCAGGGAGTATCATGCCTTTACGGTTCGCCATGCAGGGAAACAGATCTCGGAGAGGCTCCTGCAGCTCGGTTTTAAGGTAGAATAAGATGGATTGGCGCGGTGGCAACAGTAGGGAAGAAAGGGAAAAAAAGCAACAATATGAAAAATTTCCTAAATTGCAAAAGCTACTTTTTCTTTTGAAGCAAAAGCGTTAAATTTGTGTGCAAAACATCAGACGAGGAAAGAACATTTTCACAACATACAAGATTAATCCACACAACATGAAAAAAAGATCATTTTATTTCTCTTTACTCCTTGCGATAGGTGTGACACTGTTCGGCACATCCTGCAGCAGCAAGCTGAAGCCATTGTCGCAGAACAATTTCAACGTGACCCCCTCACCGATGGAGACAGTAGGGAACCAGGTGCCCGTCACCATCAACGGCACCTTTCCGGCAAAATGGTTCCACAAAAACGGCATCGTGACCATCACTCCCGTTCTCAAGTACGGTGACAAAGAACAGACCGGCACCCCTTACAGCTTCCAGGGAGAGAACATTTCCGGTAACCGCACCACCATTTCCAACCGTCGTGGGGGAAACTTCGCCATGAACGCATCATTTCCCTTCACCGACGAGATGATCTCATCTGAGCTATACCTGCGTTTCGACGGGATCATCAAAAACAAACGCTCCATACTGCCCGACCTGAAGGTGGCCGACGGGGTGATTGCCACCTCTGCCCTGGCAAACGTGCGCAACACCACACCTTCCGTAGCTCCCGACGGCTTCCAGCGAATCATCAAGGAGGCACAGGAAGCCAGTATCATGTTCGTTATTCAGCAGGCCGCACTGCGTCAGAGCGAGTTGAACAAACGTGACCTGAACGATTGGAAGCGTCGTGTGGAGGAGGCATTCACGGATCCGCGGCAGAATGTGAATGTTGAGGTCTCCGCCTACGCGTCGCCCGACGGTGGTCTCACACTCAACGAACGACTGGCAGCGGAACGTGAGAAAAACACCTCAGGCTATCTGGAGCAGGAGTTGAAAAAGCGCAACATCGACACCGATGTCTATGCCCGCTACACGGCAGAGGACTGGGAAGGCTTCCGCCAGCTGGTATCCGCCTCCGACCTGCAGGACAAGGAGTTGATCCTGCGTGTACTGGAGATGTATCCCGATTCGGAGACCCGCGAGCGGGAGATCAAGAATATCTCCTATGTTTTTGAAGAGCTGGCCACCACCATCCTGCCACAACTGCGTCGTTCGCGCATCATTGCCAACATTGAGATTGTGGGCAAGTCGGATGAGGAGATCATGACCGCCTGGAAGAACAGCCCCAAAGAGCTGTCGGTGGAAGAGCTACTCTATGCTTCCTCGCTGACCGATGATGAACGGGAGAAGGAGCGCATCTACCAGTATGTCACGGCCAACTTCACCAATGACTACAGAGGATGGAACAACATCGGAACGATGTTTTACAAGCAGGGTGACTATGCAAAGGCAAAACAGGCATTCGACCGTGCAGCCCAGGTGAATCCCTCGGCACCCGAGGTGAACATGAACAAGGCCCTGCTGGCCATCATGGACAACAAGATGGAGGAGGCAGAAGAACTGTTGGGTCGCTCTGCAGGTGCTACCAGCCTGGATGAGGCAATGGGCATACTCGGCCTGTTGCAGGGCAACTACAACCAGGCAGTAGGTGCTTATGGAAACAGCGTTTCCAACAATGCAGGATTGGCTCATCTGCTGGTGAGGGATTACAACAAGGCGAAGCAGACGCTTGAGGCGGTTGAACAACCCGATGCCACCACCGCCTACCTGCTGGCCATCATTGCCTCACGAACAAACAACTTCAATGAGGTGATATCCAACCTGCGTGCCGCTATCGGCCGTGATCGCGCCATTGCCGGAAAGGCTCTTAACGACCTGGAGTTTGCGAAGTACCTCACCAACCAGGAATTCCGTTCACTACTGAACCAGGAGAGATAACCTGACGAAGGGATTGATTCCCGCGTTGCACACCCCATTAGAGCAAATCCTGCCTACTGGGGTGTGTTCGTTTAAAAAAAGAGGGGATCGTTTCTGCAACCAGTGAAAAAAGAGTACTTTTACATCCTGAAAATATTGATGACACAATTCATGCAAAGATGATCCGGTCACTCCAAATCAAAATAGTGTTGAGCCTTTCACTTCTCATCGTGATGTTGCTGGCCGCAGCAGTGATGTCGATGCTGGAGTTCCGCAAGATGGGTGATTCGGTGGAAGGGGTGTTGAAAAACAATTTCAGCTCCATAGAAGCAACCAAGAAAATGATGGATGCCCTGGAACGGGAAGACAGCGGGTTGTTGCTCTGGATCATTGGAGACCGGGAAACCGGCCTGCAAACGATTGCCTCCTCCCACGCCATCATTCGCAGCGCATTAGGAGATGCCGGGAAAAACATCACCGAAACCGATGAGCCTATCCATATCGCAGCCATCACCTCAACCTATGCTGCCTACCATGCATCGGTACTCGCCATAACCGGAGAAGAGTGGGTGCCAGCTGAGGCAAAAGAGATGTATGACAACGACACAAAGCTGCTCTTTGCGCAGACAAAAAAAGCGGTGAATGCGCTGTTGATGTTGAACCAGAAACAGATGTACCATCAGTCCGGAATCATACAGGAACGATCCCGCAGGGCCATGATGCCTGCGTTTGTCTCCATTGCGGCAGCCGTGCTTTTTGCTTTGCTGCTCTTTTATTTTATCAGGTTCTACTTTATCCGACCGGTGCAGCATCTCACCGAGAGCATCCGTCATTATTATCCCGAAAAGGGGCGACTGGACGCCGGAATCGTCACACAGGATGAATTCAAAAGGCTCGAAGGAGAGGTGAACAACCTGATCATGCGCCTCAAACGGCACAAAGAACCCAACAACGAATAGAAAAGATGGTACGCAATAGGGTTGTCATCAAATATCTCGGTTATATCCTGCTGTTCAACGCACTTTTTCTGTTTATCGCAGCCCTGATCTCGCTTGTTCACCGGGAGGACTCCCTGAATGCGCTGCTGTTCAGTGCAGCCATGTGTGCCACATTGGGTATCTTTCCCTACCTGTTTGTGGAGAAAATTGAAGAGCTTCGTTTTCATGAGGGACTGGCCATC
>Ga0265294_10001035_pt1 | contig 37788 bp, 34 predicted proteins | sample MunlanPumphouse3_FD_192504 | JGI IMG/M metagenome (GOLD analysis project Ga0265294, IMG submission 192504) | Groundwater microbial communities from a municipal landfill in Southern Ontario, Canada - Pumphouse #3 | ecosystem: Environmental > Aquatic > Deep subsurface > Groundwater | place... | reverse complement strand
GGAATTATCGGCTGTACCTGCGCCGCCGCCTGGCGGCCAAAAGATTCGACTTATGAACTGCTGGCCTACCGTCCAGCTGCCCGCTGGGGCACCCCGCGTCGTTTCAGTCCGGATTCCGTTGCCCGGGCCGAACACGAGATTGCTACCTCATTCAACAGTTGGGAAGACCGGGACCGGAAAGTCGCAATGGTTCCCGGCACCCCGTGTCCGGTGATGTATGGCTTCCGCGGTGATGTCATTGCCGATCTTATTCACGGCCACAGTATTATCAAGACCGAGCCGCAGAGCCGCTGGCTGGTCTTCCGGACAAACCAGGGTACCGACGATCACATTATACCGAACTGCCCGTTTCGGGAGTTTATACCCAACAGTTCATATGCGGTCCGGGGCACAGTGGTCAGCCGGGAGCGGATTCAGGGCGGTCATACCTTTATTACACTTCAGACCCGTTATGGTCTGCTCAAGTGCGGAGCTTATGGTCCATCGCGGGAATTCCGTCACACCTTGGACTGGCTGACCGCCGGCGATGTGGTAGAAGTCCTGGGCGAACTGCGCGACGAACCGCGGACCCTGAACATCGAAAAACTGCACGTACTAACCCTGGCTCCTGAATACCGTAAAATATCCAATCCGGTCTGTCCTTGCTGCGGTCGGACTATGAGTTCGGTCGGCCGGAACCAGGGTTTTCGCTGCCGTCACTGCGATACCCGGGCCGCAGAACCTGTGCGGAAAAAGGAGACCCGGTGGATCGTGCCCGGCTGGTATGAACCGCCAGCGGGGTCCCGGCGTCATCTGAGCAAACCTCTCAAGCGTATGGGAGAGGTCCAACCGGTAGAATTCGTCGATTGCCGTAATCCGTGACCGACAGTCATATATACTTTTCACGCCACATTGGCCGCAGAAGGAGGACAATCTCCATGGAAGAACCAGTCATTGTTAGCGCTTGCAGAACCCCGATCGGCAAGTACGGTAAAGCCCTCAGCGATATCAAAGCCACCGACCTTGGGGCCATTGCGGTAAAGGAGGCCGTAAGACGGGCCGGTATAGCACCCGCCGACGTCGAAGAGTGCATTATGGGCAACGTGCTCGAGGCCGGCCTTGGTCAAAATCCGGCCCGTCAGGTAGCTATTCCTGCCGGTCTGCCGGTTGAGATTGGTTCGTTCACCGTCAACGACGTCTGCGGCTCCGGTCTTAAGACTATTATGCTCGCAGCCGACGCCATCCAAGCCGGTCAATACAACGTGATCGCCGCAGGCGGCATGGAGAGCATGAGCAACGCACCCTACCTGCTGAAAGGTGCCCGCTGGGGGTACCGGATGAACAACCAAACAGTGGTTGACTCGATGGTTTTTGATGGGCTGTGGGACATCTTCGACGACCAGCACATGGGCATCACGGCGGAAATCGTTGCCGAGCGCTATCATGTGACCAGGGAGGATGCCGACCTGCTCTCGCTTGAAAGCCATCAGAAATCTCACACGGCGCAGGTCAACGGCAAGTTCGATAAGGAAATTGTTCCTGTTCCGCTGAAAACCAAGACAGGTGTTGTGAACTTTGACAAGGACGAAGGCATCCGTGTCGATACCTCGATGGAAGCGCTCGCCCGGCTGAAACCGGCGTTCCGGAAAGACGGCATTGTCACTGCCGGCAACTCCTCACAGCTCAGTGACGGTGGCTCGGCGGTAATTGTCACATCGCGGAAATGGGCCGAAGAGCACAGCATCAAGCCACTGGCTTCGATTGTCGCCTATGGCGAACGCGGTGTTTCACCCGAACTGATTATGGAAGCGCCAATCCCTACCACCCGTGCGGTACTGAAAAAGGCCGGCATGACTATCGACGACATCGATCTGTTCGAGCACAACGAAGCTTTCGCCACCGCGTCCTGTGCGGTGAAGAAAGAACTGAATGTGCCCGATGACATTTTCAACATTCACGGCGGCGCTGTGGCGCTTGGTCATCCGATCGGTTGCTCCGGCTCCCGTATCATGACCTCGCTGCTCTACGAGATGCACGACCTTCAGAAGGACGTCGGACTGGCGACGCTTTGCCTGGGTGGCGGCAATGCAGTTACGATGATAGTGCGTCGCGAATGAAACCTTTTGGTCCGGCCAGAGCCGGACCCCGTTCTTTTAAAATTATTCACAGAAAGAACACTTTCCGTTGTCACAGCGCATACTGTTATCAACTTTTCCGTATATGGCCCCATTATGGAAGAACAGGGGTTGCTGGCGGAAGTGGAAGGATTCCGGAACGATGCGATCGAGCTGATGTGCGGCATGATCTCCGTTCCATCGCTGGCCCCCTCCGTCGGCGGTCAGGGCGAAAGTGCCAGGGCCGATTATCTGCAGTCTCACCTGACAGATTTCGATGAGGTCCGCCGCTTCGACCTGTCCGATCCTGACTTCCCGGGCATCAAACGGTCGAGCCTGCTTGCAAAAAAGCACGGTCCGCGGCCTGGCACGGTCTGGGTAATCGCTCACATCGATACCGTGCCCGCCGGCGATCTGAACGTCTGGCAGACCAACCCTTTCAAAGGTGTCTATAAGGACGGCAAGATTTACGGTCGCGGAACCGAGGACAACGGACAGAGCGTGATCTCCTCGATCACTGCCGCCCGCACGGTCAGAAAGGGCACGTTGAAAGGTATGTCCATGGGCCTGGCCCTCGTCGCTGACGAAGAGCAGGCCAGCGAAGAAGGTATAGTGGCACTGATCAAGCAGGGGTGTTTCGACCAGCACGATGTCTTCCTGGTTCCGGATTGGGGCAGTCCGGCCGGCTCGCTGATTGAAATCGACGAGAAAAGTTTAATTTGGCTTCAGTTCGATGTCATCGGCAAGACCGCCCACGGCTCCACACCCGAGAAAGGTCTGAACGCCCTGACAGTCGCCGCGCAGCTGATCGGTGAACTAAAAGTTGCTTTTCCGAGAAAGTTCGGCCGGGAGGATCCTGGGTTCCGCAGTCCTTGTTCCACTTTTGAACCGACCAAGGCCGATGCCACAGTGCCGAACGTCAACTCGCTTCCGGGCAAGTTCACTTTCGCGATGGACATCCGGGTGCTACCTTCATACAAAGTGGATGATGTGCGCAGGACGGCTGAGCGGGTCTCTGCCGCCGTAGCTGCCGTTACCGGCGCCAAGATCGTTATCACCGAGCTCCAGCGTCATGTGGCCGGCCGGCGTTCCGCCACAGACACGCCGGTCTATCGGACGCTCAGCGACGCGGTCACGACCGTGACCGGCCATAGGCCTGAAGCAGTCGGGGTCGGTGGAGCTACTTGTGCCAACTTCTTCCGGGCTAAAGGACTGGACGCCTATGTTTGGCAGTGTGGTGGCGGCACTCTGCACGCGCCGAACGAACACGTGGTGGTTGACAACCTGATAACCGATGCGAAGGTCTTTGCTCTCGTGTTTGACCGGTTGTGTGTAAAAGGTGTCTGAAAAGTACTGATCGAACGGAATGACGGTCGGACTTACCGGCAGATCAGTCTTCTGGCTGATCAAAAAGCCGTTCCATCATCCATTCGGCATCGAACTTGGCGATGTCGTCATATTCCTGACCGTCACAGACGAAGGCGATCGGTTTACCGATGGTCTTAGCGATGGAGAGCGCCGCGCCGCCTTTAGCGTCGGTGTCAATCTTGGTCAGAATAATGGCGTCAACTCCGATGGCCTCGTCGAACACTTTGGCCTGCTCGATGGCATCGTTGCCGGCAAGTGCGTCGCCAACGAAAATCTTCAGATCGGGGTGAGCGATCTTGGCGATCTTTTTCATCTCGGCGATGAGGTTGTTGTTGGTCTGCATCCGGCCGGCAGTATCGATCAGGACCACGTCCCGCATTTTCGAGGTTGCGTGCTCGATGGCATCGTAGGCCACGGAGGCGGGATCGGCGTTTTGGTCGTGCTTGACGATTTTGACATTCAACCGGTCTGCATGTACAGTCAGTTGTTCAATCGCACCGGCCCGGAAAGTGTCACAGGCCGCGAGTACGACACTCAGGCCCTGTTTCTTCAGACGGTTGGCAATCTTGGCGATGGCCGTGGTCTTACCTGTGCCGTTAATACCGACAAACATGATTATTGTGGGCCGTTTTTGCTGGATGACCCAGGCATCAAAATCGAAAGAGTTGACGGCGAGCACATCCTCGACGGCGTCCTTCACCGCAATCTCAACGATCTCGTCGAGGGTGTATTCACGACTGTATTTGCGGCCGGCGAGGTTGTTCCGAACACCCAAGATTATCTCCTGGACCACGGGATAGGCGACGTCGGATTCCAAAAGAGTAACCTCCAACTGGTCGAGCAGATCGTCCAGCGGGTCGTCCTTGATCTTCTTGTCCATTACCGACGTACTGAGCATATCTTCAGCGCGTTTGCCGCCGTTCTTTTTCCGCTGACGGATTTCTTCCTTACGGGAGAGTTTTTTAGGAAGCGCAGGAGTCGATTGTTCCCGGATCGGGGCTGCCACCGGCTGAGCAGGTGTCTCGGCAGATACGATTTCTTTCTCCGGGACTGCCGTCTCGTAGACCTTCTCTGCGTCCAGTTCTTTGCCTTTCTGGAAAACAGCCTTGAGCTTGGACTTCAGAGAATCGAACATTGTCTCACTGGGTCGGACCCTGTTTCCGGGCCCGATATTCGGCCTGGACAGCCTGGCCGAGCTCCTGAGTGTAAGTCTGGAGCTCCTGCATGGCAGCCAATGCCTTACTCAGAGCGCCCTGAATCTCCTTGATTGAGTCCTGCATAAACGCCGAAGCGTCCTTCAGGTCCTTCGAAGTGGAAGTCTGGCTGCCTATGTTGACGATGGCCTTGGTGTCCGGTGCGACAATGACATTGACAAACGACGTAGCACCGACCGGAACCAAAACCTGCCCGCCTGCCTTTGTAGCGGCAAGGGTTTGGAAGGTCTGGTCTGCCCGGGAAGCTTCATCACGGGAGGCCTGTAGGAGCCGGACCTGGCGCGTGACGTTGTCAAGCTGCTGCTGATAGCTCTCGAGTGCCCCCATGGCCTGACGGAGCTCGTCGTCATTCATGTTCATGCACCGATCTGGTATTTTACGAGGTGACTCTCGACCTGATCGGCCGGGATTTCTTCGATCTTGCTGATCTGGATTTGCCGTCTCTTCATCTTGTGCCGGCTGCCGATGGTAGAAACGACTTTTTCCTTTACACTGGCCTCGTCCTCAGCGGCCATCTCGATGGAGAAGGGCTGAATTTTCCTGGGGTCGTCAAAAGTACCCGTTACGCGAAATGCCTTCATGGCTATACCTAGGGTTCGTCATTTATATGCCCTTAATAAACGTTTTGTCATGTCGAGAACTTTTTCTTTTACAAAGTTCGATGCTGTTGTGTCAAAAAATCATATTTCTGCGATTTTACCTGCGCTTTTTTATCAAGACAGGCCCGCGAAAGCGTGCCCACTCTCTGAAATCTGGCCTCTGCAGGTGTTTGAAGCATTGGGAGGTATTCGGTTACCGGTAGTGACTGAATGCCGACAGACAATGACCCAGTGTTCGTTTTTTTGTATTGTCTGACATTTTATCAGAGTTCATTAAAAAGAAACCGGCCGAGTTTAGCTTCGGCCGGATTAAAAGGTTTCAGTCATTCACGGACGGAACCGACCGTTCCTTCAGCGGATGTTTATTGTCATACCACTGTAAGATGAGCCAGCACGGTATGTAAGCTACCAGAATGCCGACGCCGAACAGTACCGCGCTCATCCCGAACTTCTGGATTCCGTAGACTATTAGTCCGGGGATATACAGGAAGAACTCCAGGATCACTACGAACACCGAAACGCCGACCCAGCCGCGCGGGGCCCGCCAGGTCCGGTGAACATTCTTGAAGCGTGGATCGTAGCGGGCCTTGATGAAGGCGAGCGAGGCCATGCCGATGGCGAATGAGAATCCGAAGGACGAGGCGCACAGGATAGCACCCGGACTGCCCATCGGAATCATGATAAGGCCGACTATGGCCTCGAACAGCATTGCATAAATCGGGACGCCGTTCGTATTGGTCTTGCCGAGGAACCGTGGCAGATTGCCGTCGTGGGCCATAACGTAGGTTGTCCGGGCGCAGTCGAGAAATGCGGTCTGAATGATCATTATCATGCCGGCGATGAGCAGGATCATGGCGACGGCGGCGCCGACGACGCCGAACTCGTGCTCGCTGATCGGCAGGAGGGTGGAATAACGCGCCTCGTCGATGCCTGTGATCCCCAGAGTGCCAAACACAGCGAAAGAAACGACGAAGTACATCAGCAGGCAGAGCAGGCCACAGACGATGAGTGCTTTCGGCACGTCGCGGCTTGGGTTCTTGTATTCAGAGCCGTATGTCGCGCAGGACTCCCAGCCGACCGCGCTCCACTGGGCCACGGCCATGCAGCCCATCAGGAAAAGTACGCCGTTGCTGTCCCAGTTCCAATCCGCAGGGGTCCATTGGCTGGTAATCATGTTCAGGTCGAAATAGCCGTTGAAGAACGGGATGATGGCGATGATCAGCAGCGGAACGATGGTGATCATGGCCAGAACCAGCTGCACTTTGGCGCCGCCCTGGAGACCTTTCGACCCGACAAGGATAATAAAGCCGAAAATCGCGATGCCGAGGACCATGTTGAGAACCGTCAGATTGACGGCGTGCAGGGCAGGGATGAAATCGTAAAGATAGGTCCCGGTCATTATCGTAAAGATCGGGATGACCGGCAGCCAGGTGGAGAAGTAGGCCCAGGCGCCGACGGCGCCGATAAACCGACCCCAGTTAATCCGTTTGTTCTTATATTTCTCATCATTGCGGAACACGAACTGAGCGCAGCCGCCAATGCCGGCAATGCCAAAAGTGGCTGCCAGTTCACCGATGCCGAAATTGATAAGGAAACCGGTCAATACGGAAACAGTCCAGACGGCTACGCTCATGGCCCACAGCGAATCGGCCAGGTCGTACAGGGACGGCAGAATTAGAATCGGAATGCCCATAGCGATAAGTACGCCCTGTTTCCAGTCGATCGATTTGGCCAATTCGTTCTCGTGTTTGTTGGGAGTGGCTTCGGCCGCTTCTGCGGCGTGAGCTCCTGTCGTTATTTCTTTCTCTGACATGATGCGGCCTCCAGACAATTGAGCCATCAATCAGTCAGGTCCCGCAACAGCGGTCGGGACAAGGCATTATTCTATGCTGGCTAAACTGTCCTTGTTTACTGTTAAGTCCGAGTATATTGATTGCTCAATCATTATTTAATGGTACGTAACAAAATATTTAAACAAAAATAAAAATATGACTACATAAATAGAAATATTAAAATATAATAATTTACAAACATAGATTAAACAACAGTTTACTATTTATATTGTACAATACAAAAATGAAGAAAAAGAGAACCCGGATCAAAGAAGTCGGCGCAGATTAAAACAACCTTTCGCTGCGTTCTGAAAGCCAGCCGTAATCAGCGTATTTCCGGCCGATCAAAAAAGAAGCGGCATACTCGGGGACCTCGGTCTCGCCGTGCAGGGTGAGACTCTGGTCGAGAATATCGAGGGACAGGTCCCGGCGCATAGTGACCTTGACCGGTTCGTCCGTATAGCAGGAAGGCACTGCGGACTGTAGCGGGTCGAAATGCGTCAGTTCATCCCGGGTGATCGGAGTGACCCGCAGACCGGTCTTGCCGTGCAGGGAGCCGGGTAGCCGGATTAGCCGCTTGATGTCGGGTGTGACCGGTTTGTCGATTTCGCTGGCAAGCCGGGGTGCTACATCCTGCCCCAGAATCTTGATGAGCAAATCCTGCTCGTGGGTGTCCAGGTCCGCCATGGAGTTCCGGGCGAACATGTCGTGCTCGGCTCCTTTCAGGTGGGCCCCGAGCCGGGCGAGAACCTTCGGGTCGGATCCCTTGACCGATGGGAACTCCTTTTTGATGTCTTTCGGATCGGCGGTCTCCAGCAGGACGCAGACATCGCCCAGTGCCCGGCGCATCTTGTGCTTCCAGCCGCCCTCTTCAGGTGCGGGGATGAGCCGGTAGCGGTGGACCGTGGCCACGCTCGTACCGTTGCCCAGGTTCCGGCTGAAGACGGCATCCTGCTGCAGCGGGAACACCCAGTCAAGGTCCAGACCGGTCCCGGAGATATAATCAACCAGTTCGCGGCGTTCGTGGGTGCCAAGGGTGAATATGTCGTCCGTCCGTACATGGGCGTGGTAGCCCCGGCCGCCGGAGAAGCACAGGTGCACCTGTTCGGGAGCGAAGCCCAGGTCGGAGGTCAGGTAGTCGTCTACCAGAGAGATCATCTCCTTGCGAATCTGCACCATCATCTCGGAATAAGTCATCTGGTCAGCGCCGGCAAGATGGTCGGCATCGAGATCGAAGATGAGTTCGGCACCCATCCATTCCTTCTCTTCCATGACTGGTTTGGCCGGGTAGCGGTAATAGGCGGTGGAATAGTAACTGTGGGCAGGAACGCGGGAGATCAGGAACGCGCGCAGGTCCTCTGGGGAGGTGAAGCCCAGATGCCGCTGCATCGTCCGGCCGAAGGGGATGAAACCGAACTCCCGCTTGGTGAAGCGGTCCGGCATCAACGGCTCGTTGGTGCGGTAGTACCGCCGGAAGAGTTTGAAAAGGAAACGGGAGTTCGCATCCAGTTCTGGTCTGGCGGATGGGGATGGCGGTGCGGAAGCCGGTGGTGGCTGTTCCATAACAGGAGAATCACGGTGATTACTTTTATTAAAGTATTCGCCGCTCTGCGCGACATGGATATGCTTCCGGCCTACGACAATCATTTTCACATGAGTCCGGCGGGTCGCAATCTGGCGGCGCTTAAGGAGTTTGAAGCGGCCGGAGGCACGGGAATCACGCTCGTCACATTGCCGTATGCGGAGGTGCCAATCCGGGAAGGAGCGGACTTCGCCCGTTCCTATGAGATCACCTTCCGGCTGGCAGAGCGGGCCCGGGCCGAGACCGGACTGCTGGTCAATGTTGCGGTAGGCCCTTACCCAATTCTCCTGATAGGGCTGGCAGAGCGGTACGGCCTTCCACAGGCCGAAAGCATTCTGATGAAAGGCATGGACGACGCGGCCCGGGCGGTGGCAGAAGGCCGGGCGGTTGCCCTCGGCGAGATCGGGCGGCCCCATTTCGAATGTTCTGCCGAGATCTGGGATGCTTCGAACCGTATCCTGCTTCACGGCATGGAACTGGCGCGGGACCAAAGCTGTCCAGTCATCATCCACTGCGAGTCCGGCACGACCGAGACCAACCGTAGCCTCGCTGCACTGGCCAAAGAGGTGCGGTTGGATCCGGCACTGGTGGTAAAGCATTCTTCGCCGCCTTTTGTGACACCGGCGGAGACGTACGGTGTGACGCCGTCGCTGCCGGCCTCCAAAACGTTTATCAAAACGGCGTTTGCCAAGGGTACTGACCGGTTCCTTCTGGAGACGGACTTTATCGACGACCCGACCAAGCCCGGTGCGATCATGGCCGCGACCACTGTTCCCAACAAAGTGAAGTGGATGGTGGCTTCCGGCACCGCCACTCCGGAACAGGTCGTGCACATCTGCCAGGACCTGCCAGAACAGCTTTACCGGCGGTGACCCAACCTTAAATAACGCCATTCCATCCCAGTATGCATGAGTGAAAAGGCCACGGTCACGGACATCTATGATGAGGGGGCAAAACCTGACACCCGGTTCATCGGGGCCCAGGGATTCGCCATGGTCATCGACGTCGACGGTCAGCGGACACTTTTCGGCACCGGTCGGCGGAGCCGCTACCTGGCCCACAACCTGTCGCAAGCCGACTTGACTGCCGATGTCTTTGACCGGCTCGCTGTTTCCCACGGCCACCTCGATCATTGCGGAGGCTTCCGCGAACTGATCGCCGAACGGACGCCGACTGCACCCAAACTGCCGGTCTATGCTCCGGTCTCCGCTTGGAATCGGAAGGGGCACATCCGCGTTGACGGGCTGTACGGCGGTACCGATGAAGCCGGTCGCTACGAGCGGCACGACGTATACGACTGGACCGACCTCAGTGAGCACTTGGCGCTCAGTCCAGCACTGCCTTTCGACGGCGGCGCCGAGTGCGTAATGGTCATTCGCGGGGCTACCGGCCCGGTGGTGATCTGCGGCTGCGCCCACCCCGGGCTCCAGAAGATCGTCGATGTGGTGAAGGCCCGCTACAGTATGCCGCCGCAGACCTTTATCGGAGGTCTGCATATCGGTAAGAAAAACGATAAGCGTGCGGACGAATGTGCGCAGGTCTTTGAGAGCTGCGGTTGCAAGCGGCTGTACCTCAACCACTGTACTGCAGTCGAGGGCACCAACCGGATGCGGGTCACGCTGGGCCTGCACGGCGTGAAGGATTTCTATGCTGGCATGACACTATCCTTTGACCTTTGACTGACTTTGACAGCATTGGGTTTATTAATCGGATGCGGATAAGACCTGAAAGGAGCGAATTGATATGAAGTTCATGTGGAGACTGCGGACCGCCGGGGTTTTCCTACTTATGACCCTGATCTTGGTGGCGATCGGGTACCTCATCGGCTGGATCTTCGGCTATGGCCTCCTCGGCATTACCGTCATGACCGGCGTATCCGTGTTGATTAGCCTTTACTCCTATTTCTTCTCTAAGGAAAGTGCGCTCCGGGCCAACCGGGTACGTCTGATTACCGAGTCGGAAGAGCCTCGGCTTTATCACATCGTGCAGAAAGTGGCGAAGGAGGCTGGTCTTCCCATGCCCGAAGTCGGAATTTCACCCGAGCCGATGCCTAACGCGTTTGCCACTGGGCGGAACCCGGAACACGCGGCCGTGGTGGCTACGCAAGGAATCCTGTCTCTGCTGAACGATGACGAACTCGAGGCGGTCTTCGGTCACGAGATGTCGCATGTCAAGAACCGCGACATCCTGGTGATGTCGGTTGCCTCCACGGTCGCTTCGGTTCTCACCTTCGCGGCGCGGATGCTGTTTTATTCGGCAGCTTTCGGCAATAGTCGCGACCGGGAGAACAACGGCCTGGTGGCTGTCGTCGCGCTGCTGACGGCGGTCTTCGTGCCCATCGCCGCACTGCTCATGCAGCTGGCCGTTTCCCGGAACCGGGAGTTCCTGGCCGACGAGACTGGGGCTCGCATTACCGGTAAGCCGCGGGAACTGGCCTCTGCGTTGCGCCGGCTGGAAGCAGGCTGTCAGTCGCCGGGGAACCGGTATGCTGAGGCGACATATGCCGACATGTGGATAAGCAACCCGATCCGGAAGCGGAGTTTATTCGCGAGTCTGTTCAGTACTCATCCCTCGACCGAGAAGCGGTGCGAGCGGTTAGAAAAGCTGGCGGTCGAGCTCCGGGAAGGCAGGGTGTCGGCCTACCGCCCCGACGAGGACTCCTCGAAGAGCCGTCTGTTCTTTCAATGACGGCAGTTTTAAAGCCGCATGTTGATAACAAGGTATGGCCGCACCTGTGTACTGTCAGTCCTGTGCCATGCCAATGAAAGATTCCGACCGCGGTACCGAAACGGACGGCCGGCCTAGCGGGAGTACTGCCGCTACTGCTACCAGCACGGCCGGTTCACCGTTGACTGCACCATGGCGCAGATGATCGACCGCTGTGTGAAACCGATGGTTGAGTTCAATCCTGGAATGACGGAGGCCAAGGCCCGGGCCATGATGGTCCAGATCTTTCCCCAGTTAAAACGCTGGAAGCAGTAAGTTTCACTGCACTGGTTCCCACTTTGCGAGTTCGTTGACCTTCGAAAGAGTTGAGCCGCGGCGGATTTCCGTACGGGTCCGGTTCTCGTGCTCGTGTACGTCCAGCGCCCGGTTGGCTGCCTCCACTGCGGTCTCCTTCGGAATAACGATAAGACCGCTCTCGTCACCGACGATCCAGTCGCCGGTGCGGACACGCTGGCCACCGACGATGATTTCGATACCGATGCCGCCCCAGCCTTTAGCCTCGCCGGCACAGGGCACGGCGTTGCGGGCGAAGGCCGGAAAGCCCAGTTCCTCAATGTCGTCGATGTCGCGGACAGCGCCGTCGATGACGATGCCTTTCACGCCCATCTGCATGGCGGAGTTCGAGGCAAGCTCACCCCAGACGGCCATCGGGCCACCGCCGACATCCACCACGATGACGTCGCCGGGCTGGGCCCGGTCAATGGCCTCTACCGGCTTGGCCCAGTCGCCATTGCAGGTCTGGACGGTCAGTGCCCGCCCCACCATCCGCTGGCCGTGCTTGATGTAGGGGTGCAGCCCGTAGATAATGCCCTTCTTGTGCACGGCGTCGGAAATGTTGCAGGTAGAGACCTTGTCAAAGGCCTCGAACAGTTCGTCCTCGGTATATTTCCTCGCTACGGCGTCTGTGATCTTAGCACCGTTCATCGAGGCCTTAATGGCTGTCGCTGCGGCTTTGATGTCGCCGGTCTTGGTGATACCGCCGCCGACAATGATGTCGTAGGCACCGGCCCGTACATAGTCGCCCGCGGCGTCGGCAGTGATGCCGCCGGCCACGGCGACCGGGATGCTGACCGCGGCTACGATTTGTCTCAGCACGTCCACCGGTGCCTCCTGTCCCTTCATTTGGGTGTCGATACCCATGTGCAGGCAGATGTAGGCAACACCGAGCGCGGCGACCTCCTTGGCCCTGGCGATCTTGTCGGGGACGTTGATCATATCGACCATAATTTCCGCGCCGTACTTCCGGCCGCTCTCCACGGCCTCGACGATGGTGGAGTCCTCCGCCAGGCCCAGCACCGTGACGATGTTGGCACCGGCCTTGGCCATAATCTCGACTTCGAAAGCGCCGGTGTCCATGGTCTTGGTGTCGGCGATAATTCTATGGCCCGGGAACTCCCGGCGGAGAGTGCGGACGGCTTCGGCACCTTCACTTTTGATGAGCGGTGTACCTGCCTCGATCCAGTCGGCGCCGCCTTCGACCGCCTCGTGTGCAATATTAATGCTCCGTTTGAGCTGCATCATGTCCAAAGCGACTTGCAGGACTGCTTTCATGATGAAAGTGCAGAGGCGTAGCCGATATACGTTTATTGCGTCACAGTTCATCGGAAAAACTGCGCCGGAATTGGCAAAATGCAGAGTGCTCTTCTATTTTGACTAATCAGATAAGAACTATTTGGGCCGGGCCTAGCTTTCATTTTTTTGACACCGTGCAGTTTCTGCTCATGAGCCGTCAATTTATCCGACAATTGCCGATTTATTTCAGCACAGATATCTATTGATTATCGCTAAATGTCGAATTTTTTTTGAAAAATTATTTGAATTCAGCACAAAAAAGTATACATCAATAGACTAAAATATACATTACATCGGTAACCTTTAAGTGTAATTGAACAAATATTGTTAATTGTTTCAAGGGAGGGGATGCAGACAGAGGTAAGCAGAATGACAAGGTACAATCAGTTCAGTGCGGTCGCCATTGCGGTCGGGCTTGCGGTTGTCTTTATCGTCGCGGCCATGCCTGTGACAAGACAAGTTAGTGCGTTCCCCCAATCCGACGGCTCTAGTTTTGTCGATGACACCGGCGAGTATCAGTGTCAGGTGATTGACGGCCAGGTGACAATTGCTGGTGAAGCCAAGGGAGACTATGCGACGAATGTTCGCTATTCATCTGCAGATACGCTGACGATCCCATCCACCGTTACCTCGCAGGGTTGCATTTATGAGGTCACTGCTATCGGTGACGGCGCGCTGTCTCTGGTGAATTATCAGGATGTCATCATTCCATCGGCTATTGTCAAAATTGGCAACAGTGTATTTGCGGGTAATCCGATTGTAAAATCGGTTGAATTCCAGGGTGAGGTTTCTTCTTTCGGCGACAGTGTATTTGCGGGATGTGAGTATCTTACCAGTGTGACACTGTCTGAAGACATGACGGTCATTCCGGCCGATACTTTCATGGGCTGCACGTCTCTTGAATCGATTGTCATTCCTGAGGACGTTACCCGGATCTCGGCAGATGCATTCGCCGACTGTTCATCGCTTACGACCGTCGATATGGGCGGCAGTGCGGTGCGGATTATTGCCGATAATGCTTTCAGTGGTTGCAATGCCCTTTCTACCGTCATATTTTCTGACGATTTGACAACTCTCGGAAGCCAGGCTTTCGACGTAACCTTCACGGACGCTGACAACAATGTGCTGACGGTTGCTTCGGACCTGATCGGAAAGACCTTTACGGGCGCTGCCGGTCCGCTGGTCGAGTATGCCATACCGATCAACGAGACTGTTCTGGATATGAACGCCGAGATAATCCTGATCACCTGTCTGATCCTGGCGGGTTTCCTGGTGTGCGGTGTAGCTGGTGCGGCCTATCACTGGGCGAAGCGGGTTGTCTACGAGTGATGAAAAAGCAAACTGAGAGTATGCCGCTCAGCTCGCCCGTCACTCATCAGTGATCAGCTCGATAAAACGATCATCATCGCGGTAAGACGGTCTACCGTCTTCCGCGATTAAGTCTTTTCTTTTCTGTTCAATGATGAACTTATATCACGGTGTGCTATTCAGTAAATATTATGACCGAAAAGAGCGCCGACCGTTCTAAAATCAAAGTGCTGTTCGTCGACAGCGCCAACGACCTGCCCTCACAGATTGCCGAGCATTTTGCCAATCAGCTGTACGGCGACCGTTGCCAGGCCTTCAGCGCCGGACCGACCAAGGACATTGTGGACTGCGATCTGCTTTCGGTGATGTACTGCGCGGGCGAGGACCTCCGTCAGCAGTTCTCCAAAGACTTTGACGACGCAAGCCTGCCACCGGAATATGACTATGTGGTCTATCTGCAGAAGGCCGTTTACGATAGGTGGGCGCCGCAGGAGCCGCTCTGGAAAGACAAGCAGATTCTGGCTGAGATGGGCTCCCGCAAGGAGTTCAAGTGCAGCGATGACGTGGAACTGGAGAACTGCATCCAGGACATGGCCAGCCGCATCAAAGCCTGGCTAGCCGCCAACCTCAAGGACCCGGCCAAACTGCAGGCGCTGGTCACGGCATGATCCCGGTCCTGATCTATGACCGGGACCAGTGCGATCCCAGGAAATGCACGGCGAAACGCATGGAAAAGTTCGGTCTCGGCCGTTCCGTGCCGCTGAACCGGATTCCCCGTGGTTCGATTGTGCTCTCACCGTTCTCCGACCGGCTGCTGTCCCCGGCCGATCTAAAGCACGCCCAGCGCGGGCTGGTCGTGATGGACCTGACATGGACGCATATCAATGAGTTCCCGCGGGTACGCGGGACCGAAGCGCGGCAGTTGCCGTATTTGGTCGCTGCCAACCCCGTCAACTGGGGCCGTCCGTGGAAGCTCAACAGTGCTGAGGCGGTGCTGGCCTCAATGGTCATTCTGGGCCAGGACGAGCAGGCGGCCGGTTTTCTTCAGCGGTTCAATTGGGGTCCTGAGTTCATGACGCTCAACGGCGGCCTGCTGGACGAATACCGCACCGCCGCGGACAGCGATATGGTAAAAAAGATGCAGGACGACTACATTGCCTCAGTCACCAGCACTATGCCTGCCGACCGCGCCTGATCGCAGTCGCAGGTATTTTATCGCCCTCTCATATTAGAGTGAATAATGCCGGAGGACTTGGTGCCGATGATATGGCAGGCGCTCGGAGATGACCGGGTGACCACGAAAGAAGCAGCCGCTCGGCTGGAAAAGGCCCTCCATTACAGATGTCCGGATGACCTGGCACGCACATTCAGCCGGCTGCGCCGCGAGGGGCTCGTAAAAGGCGAGATTTCCTTTGAGGACGGCGGCTGGATCTGGTGGGCCGATGCGGAATGCCGTGCCCACGTAAAACAATAAACAGTACGGACCGAATATGACAAGCTTTCAGGACAAAGAGATCGCGGACGGATGGGATGATGTCCTTGGGAAGGACAAATACCGGCTGAAGCTGGCGGAGATCGCGGACAACTACCCGGACCAGCGCAGTCTGTTTGTGGACTACAACGACCTGGACGCTTACAGCACGGATCTGGCAATGTTCATTCTGGAGAATCCCGACCGCTGCCTGGGCATCGGCCGCAAGGAGGTCCAGGCGGCCATGCCGCCCTCGTGGGACCCGCAGAACAAGCTTAACCTGCGGATTCAGGGTCTGCCCCGGGACGCCAAGGTGGACATCCGCCGGCTCCGGGCCAAACACCTCGGCAAACTCGTCGCCGTAGAGGGGCTGGTGCGGAAGGTCACGACCGTCAAACCGCGGATGATCCGGGCCAAGTTCAAATGCGCCCGTTGCGGCCAGGAGATTTGGATCGACCAGCACGGCATGATTCTCGAAGAGCCTGTGGCGTGCACCAACCCTGACGGGAACTGCAACAAGCAGGCCAACCGTTTCCTGCTTGATGAGGTTGCCTCGCAGTACATCGATACGCAGAAGGTCGAGATTCAGGAGAGCCCCGAAGGTCTCCGCGGCGGCGCCCAGCCGGAGCGGCTGTCCGCCTACATCGAGGATGACATTGCCGGCATCGTTACCGCAGGCAACCGGATTACTCTCAACGGCATCATCCGTTCGCTGGAGAAGCCGGACCGGGACAAATCCACAGTATTCGAGGTCTACATCGACGTGCTTTCCATCGAGTTTGAGCAGCACGAGTATGACGAGATCCAGATTACAGAAGAGGACGAACAGGCCATCCTGGCCATGTCCCGGGACCCGAACCTCTTCAGCAATATTGTCAACTCCATCAGCCCGACCATCTACGGCATGAAGGAAGTCAAGTCCGCCATCGCGCTCCAGCTGTTCGGCGGCTGCCACAAGGTCATGGACGACGGGACGGTCATCCGGGGCGACATGCATATTCTGCTTGTCGGCGACCCAGGTGTGGCGAAATCGCAGATCCTGCGGTATATGAGCATGCTTGCCCCGCGCGGTATCTATGCGTCCGGCAAGTCCGCCTCCGCTGCCGGTCTGACGGCTGCAGCCGTGAAGGACGACTTCGGCGACGGCCGTTGGACCCTCGAGGCAGGTGCCCTTGTCCTAGCCGACAAAGGTCTGGCCTGCATCGATGAACTCGACAAGATGACCCCGCAGGACAGGTCCTCTCTGCATGAGGCCATGGAATCGCAGAAGATATCGGTCGCCAAGGCCGGCATTACCGCCACCCTGCAGTGCCGGTGTTCCATGCTGGCAGCGGCCAACCCGAAGATGGGACGGTTCGAAGAGGGTAACATTGCCAAGCAGATCGACCTGCCGCCGGCGCTCATGTCCAGGTTCGACCTGATCTTCCCGCTGACGGATAAGCCCGAACGGACCGTTGACCAGCGGATCACCAACCACATCCTGAATGTACACCGCCGTGGCGAGGCCCAGCAATTATCGGAGGATGTCAAGATTCCCGGTGTCGATGTGAAGGAGATCCGCGAGAGTACTTCTAACATCAAACCGTTCTACGACCCGGAGATGCTCCGTAAGTATGTCGCATATTCGAAACGTATTGTTCCGGTAATGACAGATGAGGCCACGAAGATGATTGCCGACGCTTATCTGAACATTCGGGGCTCCAGTACCGACGGCTCCGTGCCTATCACCGCCCGGCAGCTGGAGGCCTTCGTGCGGCTGGCGGAGGCCTCCGCCCGGTCCCGGCTCAGCCATACTGTCGACAAGGAGGACGCCAAGATTGCTGTGGATCTGGTCCAGTATTATCTGCAGAAGATCGCCGGCACTTCGAACGGCGGTCTGGACATTGACATGGTCAGTACGTCGTTCAGTCACAAGGACCGGAGCGATGTCGGTACGATTACAGACCTGGTTACGCTTGCGGGCTCTGAGGGGATTGCGGAGGCCGACATCGTCACCGAAGCCGGCAAACAGGGAATCGGCAAAGAGGACGTCGAACGGATACTGCAACAGCTAAAGAACAACGGCACGCTGTACTGTCCAACCGACAAGGTGTACAAGGTGGTAGGATGACTGGGATTAGCTGCAAGATGCACCGGCACGAGAAAGAGATCATTCTGGCGGCCTGCGACGAGGAGCTCCTCGGGCAGACCTTCCGCGAAGGTCCGCTACACATTACGGTCAGCGAGGCCTTCTACGGCGGAGACATTCTGGAAGATGAGCAATTCACCGATCGGCTCCGGACGGTCACCATAATCAACCTCGTCGGCAACCGGGTCGTGGACCTGGCCATCGCGGCGGAGATCATCGACCCTGAAACGGTATTTGTGATAGACGGCGTCAAACATGCTCAGGCGGTGACTCTGTGAACGGTTTCTGCGTAGAATGCGGCAAGGAGATCGAGCACGGAGTACACGGCCTATGCATGGAATGCTTCCTAAAGGACCGGCAGCTGATTTCGCTGCCTGCCCACGTGGACCTGACGGTTTGCTCCAACTGCGGCGAGTTCTTTACCCACGGCGAGTGGGCGGTCATGCGTCCCGAAGACGCCATCTCCAATGCCGTGCGGGACGAGGTCACAGCTATCAAGGAGGCGCGGATAACCGGCGCCGAAGTGACCCTGGTGCCGCTGGACGATTTCAACTATTCCGTCACGCTGACCTGTCAGGTCGACATCGACGGTTATCAGACCGGCGCGGCCGCGACTACCGTGCTCCGCATTAAAAACGGGGTTTGCAAACGGTGCTCCCGCAAGACCGGTCAATACTACGAAGCCATCTTGCAGATCCGCGGTCGGGAGAAGAAGCTCGATCCTGTTCTGCAGGACGAGGTTCTCGCCCGGGTCGAGAACTATGTCGACGGCACTGCCGAACGGGACAGGGACGCCTTTATCACCAAGATGGAGCTCGTGCCGGGCGGAGTGGATGTCTATCTCTCCCAGATCAGTCTCGGTAGGGCACTGGTCAAGATGTTAGGCGATGACTACTGCGCCCAGACCGACGAAGCAGCGAAGCTGGTCGGGCAGACCGCCGACGGGCTTGACATGTACAGGGTAAACTATCTGGTCCGTCTGCCCGAGTTCCATGTAGGGGATGTGGTGTTCTATCAGAAACATTATTACAAGCTGTTCCGGGTCAACAGCGCGGGCGGCCGGCTGGTCTCGCTGAAGAACTTCCGTGAGATGCCGGTCCGGCGGGCCGATATGCCTGAGCTCCGTGTCTACGCCAAACGGGCGGACCTGGAGGAGGCGAACGTGATCAGCCGTTCGCCGGGCGAAATCCAGATCATGGACCCCCAGGACTATTCTACCGTGGATCTGCTGGTGCCGCCGGCGGCAAAACCTGGAGACAAGGTACAAGTGGTCCGGATCGATGACGTGCTCTATTATGTGCCGGAGTGAATAAAATGGCAGATGTTGTGAAACTGCCGGAACCCACCGAAAAGGTGGTCGTGAACCTGCTACGCCTGGCGAACACCAAACTGCCGACCGATGTCGGCTGGGCCCTGGAGGCCGCCGCCGGCTGGGAAACCTCTGACACCGCCGCGGCACAGCTGGGTGCCATAATGGAGAATGTCCGCAAGGCGGACCTGCTGGCCCGTCCCATGTGCCAGGATACCGGAATCCCGATCTTCTGGGTCCGGGGGAAGTTCGATTCTTCTATCGTCAAAGACATTGCCGTTGGTGTTGAGGAGGCCACCAAGACGATCCCGATGCGGCCGAACACCGTCGACCCGCTGACCAGACAGAACTACGGTAACAACCTGGGCGAGGGCATGCCCATCGTCCACTTTCTGCCGACAGACGACGATTTTACGGAGATCACCGTGCTGCTTAAGGGTGCCGGCTCCGAGAATATGACCAAGTTCGCCATGCTCAACCCCGCTGAAGGGCGGGAGGGCGTGATTAAGTTCGTGACCGACACGGTGCTGGATGCTGGCGGCCGTCCCTGCCCGCCCGGTATTATCGGCATCGGGCTCGGCGGTACTGCCGACGAGTGCGTGGCCATGGCCAAACAGGCCCTGCTGGAGCCGCTGGACGAGGAAAACCCCGACCCGGTGCTACGCCAGATGGAGGAGGACCTTTTTGTTAAGCTCAACAGCAGCGGTCTGGGTCCCATGGGTCTCGGCGGCGCCACTACCGTGCTCGGTGTGAAGATCCGCAGGGCGGCCTGCCATACTGCCAGTCTGCCCGTCGCGGTCAACACAGGCTGCTGGGCCACCCGGCGGGCCTCCGCCCGCATCACAGCGACCGGTATCAAGTACGCGCAGGGAGTGCGTCTATGAGGAATCTCAACGCGCCGTTTACCGAGAAGACGGTCCGGGAACTGAAGCTCGGCGAGGTTATCTCGGTCTCTGGGCCGGTCGTCACCGCCAGGGACGAAGCGCACATCCGTACCTTGCAGTTGCTGGATGCGGGCAAACCGATTCCGGCGATTCTCAGAGGTGCGGTACTCTATCACTGCGGCCCGATCATGAAGAAGTCTGCCGAGGGGGTCTGGACGGTCATCGCGGCCGGTCCGACCACCAGCGCGCGGATGAACAAGCTGGAGCCGCGGATGATCAGGGAGTGCGGTATTCGCGCGGTTATCGGCAAGGGCGGGATGTCTGCCGAGGTCGCTGCCGTCATGAAAGAGTGCGGCTGTGTTTATCTGGCCGCCACCGGCGGTGCGGCGGTCTCGCTGGCCGAAGGACTGGCGCAGGTCACCGGCGTCGACTGGGAGGACCTTGGCATGGCGGAGGCGGTTTGGCATTTCCAGGCCAACAACCTCGGACCGCTCGTAGTCGCGATGGACACCGAAGGAAACAGTCTGTACGAGCAGGTCAGAGAGCGCCTGAACCGGGCCTGAGGCCTTCTTCCTCCGTCTCGTCCTCTTCAGACTCCTTTTCGCCGAGTTCGAGGTCGCTGGTGTCCATATCGGCCGCGGTCCGTTCGGGCCGACGGCACAGGGACCCGACGATAAGGATCAGGACCACGCCGAGGATGATACCGATGACCATCAGCAGATGACCGAGGGACATTCCGAGATAGTTCTCCACGGGAATCTCGGTGAGCGAGACGCTGAAGTAAGTGCTGCCGGTGGCTACGGTCACGGTCTGCGAGGAACTGTCGTAGAAGCCGTTACAGGTTGAGGTGAGGTAGTAATAGCCGGTCTGCACGCCAGAGAAGGTGAACTTGCCGTCGCTGTCGGTGGTGCCGGAATAACGGACTGCGCCGTCGGTGGCCGAGACCAGCGATACCGATGCGCCAGAGACCGTTTTCACATGGTTATCAGACTCTTCCGTGACAGTTACAACGACGATGCCGTCGGTACCTGACATGATGACGGGCTGCAGGCCGTCCGCCTCGCTGGTAAACAGGTAGGTGTAGGTCGTGACATCGTCCGCTGTGGTGAGAATGGGGGTTATGCCGGTCAGATCCAGCGAGATTGTGCCGGTCGCCGTGTTGAGGGTACCGTGCGGACAGGACCTGACGGTGTAACCGGTGTAGGTGAAGGATATCGTCACCTTGTCGGTGCTGGCGACGGTGACCGTGAAGTAACCGTCGCTGTCTGTGACTGCCGATAGACTGTTGACGCCGTCGTTGACGATGACGCCGACACCGGCCATCGGGACGTTGCCGGCGGCCTGGTCTTCCACCACATAGCCGGCGACGGCGTAGACGGTCTCGGTCGCCGGGTCATCGGTATCGCTGTTGTCCGCCGCGGACTCGTCGGTGGCCAGTATGCCCACCGCCGTGAACAGGACGAGCATGACGGCAAAAACGGCCGCGGTACGGGAACTCATGCCGGACACATTCTTCTAAGCAGTTTTATAATTTACTTAATCCCGCGGTAAGCGTGGAACATAAATAACTGTAGTTTGTAAGGTGCGTGATTACACAGGTGACGGCGTGAGAAAAGAGGACAAGACCTATACAATGGACGAGGTCATGGCCCTGATGGAGCCGACGGTATCGGTCTGGTTCCGGCAGCGGTTTACCGCGCTGACAGAGCCGCAGGCCAGGGCGATTCCGATCATCCACGCCCGCCGGAATGTCCTTGTGTCTTCTCCTACCGGCTCCGGCAAGACCCTTACAGCCTTTACCAGCATTCTCAACCAGCTGATCAAGTATCAAACCGATGGCACGCTCGAGGAACGGGTATACTGTATCTACATATCGCCGCTGAAAGCCCTGGCGAACGACGTTAACCGCAACCTCAACCAGCCGTTGGCTGAGATGCGGGAGGTTGCCGCGCAGAAAGGTCTGGTCGTACCGGAGATCCGGGTGGCCGTCCGTTCCGGGGACACGCCGCAGAACGAACGGCAGCGGATGGTCCGCCATCCGCCGCACATTCTGATCACCACGCCCGAGTCCATGGCGCTGATCCTGGCCTCGCCCAAGTTCCGGGAGAGCATTAAACAGGTCGAATGGGTGATTCTGGACGAGATCCACGACATCTGCGATTCCAAGCGGGGCGCGTTCCTGTCGGTGACCCTGGAAATGCTTCAGCACTTCTGTACTACGAATTTCACGCGGATCGGGCTTTCGGCCACCCTTGCGCCTATCGAAGAGATCGCAAAGTACCTGGTAGGCTTCAACGAGGACGGGACGCCCCGGGACGTTACTCTCATCGAATCTGATTCCAAGAAGATTCTGGATCTGAAGGTAATCTGTCCCACCGACGACATGACGGCGCTGCCCACCGACGTGGTCAGTTCGCTGATGTATGACAAGCTCAAGGAGCTGGTCGATGAGCACGAGACCACTCTGGTCTTTACCAACACCCGGTCCGGCGCCGAGGCGGTCGTCTACAAGCTTAAAGAGCGGGGTCTGGAGAACGTAGCCGTCCACCACAGTTCACTGGGCAAAGAGACCCGGCTGGATGTAGAGGAGCGGCTCAAGCGGGGCGAGATCAAGTGCGTGGTATCGTCCACCTCGCTGGAGTTGGGCATCGATATCGGCTCGGTGGATCTGGTCTGTCAGGTAGGTTCGCCCAAGTCGGTCGCCAAAGGTCTGCAGCGGATCGGTCGGAGCGGGCACAGTTTCGGCCGGGTGGCCAAAGGCCGGCTGATTGTGTTCGACCCCGATGATCTGTCGGAATGCGCAGTCATGTGCCGGGCCGCCCACCGCAACGACATTGACCGGGTCCAGATCCCGGAGAACTGTCTTGATGTGCTATCGCAGGCCGTGGTCGGGATGTCCATCGACAGCCGCTGGAGCGTGGATGAAGCCTACAAACTGGTTCGCGGGGCGTACTGTTATCACAGTCTGCCCTACGACAAGTTCCTGAATGTCCTTCGTTACCTCGGCAGCAAAGAGGAGCACGAGGGCGTCTATGCCAAGATCTGGTATGACGAGGACCAGCAGCTCTTCGGCAAGAAGAAGGGTGCCCGGATGATCTATTTCATGAATCTGGGGACGATTCCGGATGAGGCGAACTACCGGGTTGTTACCGGCTACGGGGCCACTGCCGGTGAACTCTCTGAAAAGTTCGTGGAGCGGCTCTCACCCGGCGACGTCTTTGTCCTCGGCGGCCGCTCGCTGGAGTTCGTGCGGTCCAAAGGCATGACTGCCTTTGTGAAGGAGGCCAACGGCCGCAAGCCCACCGTCCCGTCCTGGGCCGGCGAGATGCTGCCGCGGTCGTTTGATCTGTCTATGGACGTTGCCCGTTTCCGGAAGGAGATGTCGGAGCTCATCGATGAGAACCCGCCGGACGAGCTGCCGCGGCTCTGCAAGGAGTTCGACATCGACAGGGGCTCTGCACGTTCGCTGGTTTCCTATTTCACCGAGCAGAAGGCGGTCGCGGGCTTCATTCCCGACATCGACTGCCTGGCCGTCGAGGAGTACATTGACCCATCCGGCAACCAGCGGCTGATTTTCCACTTCCCTTTCGGCCGGCGGGTCAACGACGCACTTTCTCGCGGCTACGCATACCGCATTACCGGTCTCACGGGTGCGAATGTCTCCGTTACGATCAGCGACGACAACTTCATGATCGGCACCACCCACAAGATCGACCCGGAGCAGGTGCCGCATCTGCTCAACACCCGGGACCTGGAGTCGGTGCTGCGCAAGGCGATCAAAGACTCGGAAATCTTCAAGCTCCGTTTCCGGCATACTGCCGCCCGGAGCTTTATGATCCTGCGGAACTACATGGGCCGCTCGATCTCGGTCAACCGGCAGCAGGTCCGTTCGACCTACCTGTTGGACATGCTCCGTGACATGGATAACGAGCCCGTCATCGAGGAGACCTACCGGGAGGTCCTCGAGGATGACATGGACCTTAACAACGCCCGGGTGGTGCTCGGCATGATTGAGGACGGGAAGATCGGGGTTAAGGTCATCCGCTACACAGGCACCCCGTCCCCGTTTGCCCACAGTATCATCCTCGCGGGCTTCTCCGACATAGTGTTGATGGAGGACCGGACCGCGCTGCTCAAGGAACTGCACCGGAAGGTACTGACGCGGGCCCTGGGCGAAGACATCCGCGACTTCGAGTTCGATGCCGACCAGGTTACCCAGTACTTCCGGGCCAAGGCCGGCAGGATCGCCGCCAAAGAGGACATTCCGAAACTGCTCAAGCGGGTCGGACCGCTGCAGGCCTTCCGCGAGCGCGGGCGGAACATCTATCCGTTCTGCGATCCAGACCGTAAGACGGTTGACGGCTGGCTGCGGGAGCTGATTCACGAGGGGCGGCTGGGCACGGTGTTCCTTGACGAGCCTTACGTGATGGTGAGCGAAGAGATCCCGCTGTACGCGGATGCCACCGTCAGGACCCGGGAACTGACCAACGTCGACCGGCAGGTCTATGCGCAGATTGGCGAACGGACACTGCTGACGGCGGTGAAGGAGGCCACCCAGCTGAGCGAGGACGTGATTTACCGTACCGTTCGCAAGCTGGAGTCGATATACCTGGTTACCCGCACCGACATCACTGAGAACAACCGCTGGTACTATTCCCGCCGGGAAGCGCCGCACGGCGACCGCCGGCAGGCGGTTGACGCGGTACTGCTGCGCTATCTGGACTGTGCCGGTCCGACCACGGTGGCCGAGGCGGCCTTTGCCCTGAGCATCCCCGACGAGGAGGTACAGGAATCACTGGAAGCCATGGCGGGATCCGGCGAACTGGCGAAAGGCCAGTTTCTGGTCGCCGATCAGCCGCAGTTTATGAAATCGTCCGACCGGCTCCGGCTGAAGTCCGGTAAGAGCAACGTATACGACTACGAAACGGTGGAGGACTACCGGCTTGCCAAAGGCGAGCGGTTCGGCTCTATCGAGGACTTCTTCAAGTTCTATGTCACTACCGGCAGCGAACTCGATGTATACGCCCGGGTACCGTCCTTCAAACTCAGCGAATGGCAACGGATGCGGGCTGACGGGCGGATCCTGCTCGGCCGGTTCGCCCGCGGACGGGTGCGGTTCATGCTGGCGGCGGACGCCGACCGCTATGCTCACTTCCGGGTGGACCAGACCCAACCTGGCGACATGGATATCCTGGCCCGGATCGAGGCCAACGGTCCCATCTCTATGCGGGAACTGGTGGCCGCCACCGGTATGGAGAAAGACCGGATGAAAGAGGCCCTGATGCGGCTGGACCGTTCGATGCTGGTCACCCGCGCCTTCGGCGAGCGGGAGGACTGGGGAACCGAGAACCTGTACCAGGCCTATCACCCGAAGACGCTGACGGAGGACCCCACCGACAGTGTCGTCGCTGAGGCCATCCGCGCCTACGGTCCGGTGCCTACCGCCGCCATGCGCTATCTGGTCAGCATTCCAGACGATGCGATCCCGGCGGCCGCCCAGCGGTTGGGCGCGGTGCAGATTCTGGTCGGGCCGGGCCAGGTGCCGATGTATGTCATGCCGGACGAACTGCCGCAGCTGAACAGCCCGGCGGTCCCGCCGTCGGACGTGCGGATCCTTTCGCCTTTCGACCCCGATCTGGGCTCGAAGTGGGCGGAACTGGCTGCCCGCTACGGCGACAAATGGGTCTACCCGGTGATGAAGGGCAGCGCCGTCGTCGGCGCCACCGAGCTCTGGGAGGTCTCGGGCTGCATCGAACTGCGGGCGCTGGACCTGGACCGGCCAGACCTGCTCCCCGATACGCTGAAAGCGCTGGACCGGGTAATGGGCTTCTTCCGGATGAAAGGTACCGATATCCTCCGGATCCGCGAGATCAACTCCGTGGACGCTGCGCAATTGGACGAGACCACTGCGCAGATGATGCGGGCCGGCGGATTTGCGTTCGTCAACGGCTTCTGGGCCAAGGGCTCGTTCTGTGACCGGGTCTTCACCGAGGAAGAGGCACTCAGCCTCGTCTTCGCCCGGCAGCGGGTGGGTAAGACCGTCCGCTATCGGACGGTGGACGAGCTCGTGAAGATCCGCGGCTATATTCGGAATGACCAGGAACTGGTGGCCCGCTGTGCCGAGAAGACCACCGTCCGCAAGCAGATGGAGCACGGAAATCTGGTGAAGACCAGCGGTGTGCCGGCATTCGTTACCTACACCGTTCCGCGGATGGCCGCCTGTTACCGGGCGATCAAGGAGCGGCCGCTGAACGAGGACGAGCAGACTCTGCTGCAGCTGATCCAGGCCCGGCAGCCAGTGGCGCAGAAGGAGCTCATTAACCGTTCGGCTTACTCGCCGGCCCGGACCCGGGAACTGATTTCTGCACTGATGCGGCTGAGCATGATCTGCCAGGACGGGGATTCGTACTATCTGGCAGTCCGGCCGTTGCCGGGCGGCCGCGGGAAGGCGCTGCGGGAGGTCGCACTGAACCACTTCCGCGACTTCGGGCTGCTGTCGGCCGAGGAGTTCGCCCAGTTCATGGAACTGCACATGGCCGAGGCCCGGCAGTTGCTGGCGGACCTGGAAAACGAGGGGCAGTTGGCGAAGGGGTTCTTCGTGCAGGGCGACCCGACGGTCCGCTGGATGCTGAAAGAAGACCTGGACCGGAACATCCGGCCGTTTGCAGGCATGTTCCTGCTCAATACCCAGGACAATCTCTGCTACTACCTCCGCCATTACATCAAACAGCACATCGGTAGTCTGCGTAGCGTCATCTTTTCGGGCACACAGATCATCGGCAGTTTCAGGGGCAAGATCGAGCCGAAGGGGGCCAAAGTGGACGACTTCCAGGGTTCGGACCTGGCGATGCGGTTTCTGCAGGACACTGCCCAGAGTTACGGTGTCGGCATCAGCAAGAGCAAACTGGATGACGATGATGAAGATTGGGATGCCTGCGAATTCTATTCGAAGGTCAATCCCGGCACAGACTGACAAGACATTTGTCTAATAAAAAACGTTTTTACTGATTAAACGATTCTTCACTATCCGCAAAAAGTATATTAGCAGGTATTGAATATTGCCGAATTATGAAAACGCCTTGTGAGATTGTTGTCTGGTACGTTCTTCCGACCATCCGGCGGGAGATCGCCAAGGAAATGGTTGACACTTATCATATGAAGCAGGCCGATATCGGCCGGATCTTCGGGGTCACCGATGCGGCCATCTCCCAATATCTCAAGAAAAAGCGCGGCGGCAGCGTATTCATCGAGCAGAGCCGCTACTACGACAATTTTATCAAAGAGATCAAGGTCAGTGCGAAACGGGTCGTCGAAGGCACTTCTGACATGGCGAGCGAGATGTGCCGGATATGCAAAGCGATCAAAAACATGGGTCTCCTGGCCGAAATCTACACCGAGAATACCGGTGCACCTGCACCCAGGTGTGCATGGGGCGACGGCGACGAAACTTACTGTGCTCCGATCGAGCCGGAGTGATACAGGAACTCCTGGGCATAACCGGCATACCGGCCGAACCTTTCCCGGCCGACCGCCGCTATCTTCTGATAATTGCCAGTCACGCCGTATCTTTTTTTCATTTCGTCCGCGATACGGACATCTACCGGAAACGCCTCAAGCCGGCCATACCCGAACAAGGCGACGCAGTCGGCCACTTTCGGGCCAACGCCTTTAAGATCCTGCAGTCTGGCCGTCAGTTCTTCATACGGGAGCCTTTCCGGGCTCCGGATATTGAAATCGCCGCTGTCTATCCGCTGTGCCAGTTCCATAAAACGCCCCTCCCGGAAGCCGAGCCGGCACTCGCCGATGCAACTGCCGCCGTCCAGGATCTGCCGCGGGGTAGGAAAGGCCCGCCGGGCGCCGAGGTCAGTGCCAAAGTGGTCACAGACCGACTCCACCATCTTGGCGATCCGTTTTACATTCACGTTGGTGGCAAGCACGTAGGTGGCTAGACATTCCCATTCCGGCTGCCGAAGCAGCCGCAGACCGGGGCAGGCGGCCGACAGCGCCGCGATCTGCGGATCGGCAACGGAGATCTCCCGAATGATCGCCGGCAGGTTGTCCTCGGCCCGGAAATAACTCCGCACAGCGGCCATGTCGGTGCAGCCCTCGCAGTCGAATCCGTCCGGGGTCTGGTACAGTGTGAGGACGTCCTTTCCGATCACGCCCTGCCAGGAATCGTCGGGTTGTTTCCGCCAGCGGTGGGCTTGCCCGCAACCGAGCGTCGGGTCCAGCCGTACATCGATCTTGAAATGCACTTTTCCCGCATCCCGTTCGAACTATAAACGGTTGGGCGGCCGGCAGTTCGGCAGTAATGAATAGAATCAAAGCATTCAGGCATACATGAGATTCGGACCCGCGGGGTATCCGTCAGCCGGCGGTAAAACGCCGGAAAAAGCACTGGAATACACAAAAAGTCTCGGCCTTGATGCCCTGGAGGTCGAGTTCGTACGGGGCGCTCGGATCTCCGAAGAACGGGCTCGGACGATTGGCGCCTGCGCCAAGAACCTCGATATCCGGCTCAGCTGCCATGCGCCTTATTTTATCAGCTTCAACTCCGAGAGCCTCGAGACCATAGACAAGAGTGTGCAGTGGGTGGTCGACACGGCCAAGGCTGCGCACTGGCTCGGGGCCTATCTGATTGTGATCCATGCTGCTTCCTACGGTAAGAAGCCCGACGAGGCCTTGCCGAATGTAATCAGGGGACTGACCGAGTCCAAGAACCGGCTCGACGATCTGGGGATCAAGGACGTGATCCTGGGCGTTGAAACCATGGGCAAGAAGGGGCAGTTCGGTACGCTGAAGGAAATTAGGCAGGTCATGGAGCAGGTTGACGGGGTCCGGCCGGTGCTGGACGTCGCTCATGTACACGCCCGCGGCGGCGGCTGTCTGAAGACCGCAGCAGACATGAAGAGTCTCATCGACGAATATTTCCCGCTGTGCGGTGATGTCGCCCACTTTCACATCAGCTGTATCAAATATGGCGAGAAGGGCGAGATTTCGCACCTGCCGCTGAGTGCCAAAGAGCCCGATTTGCAGTTCCTGGCGGATCTGCTGAACGACTCCTCTCAGGAGTGCAATTTTATCTGCGAATCGCCGCTGATTGAGCAGGACGCGGTCGTCTTCCGGGACATGTTCCCAAAGTACCGCCGGGCCTAACATTTATGATCCTGATTTATTCAAATCGACAGATGGGATCCAGGGAAGTTGAGGCAATTCCAAATCTGGATTGTATTTGCTGATTTAAAAAGGAAAGAACGTAACGAGCCATCCGACAGCAATCTGATCTTCAGTCCTAAAAAGGATATGCAGCGATCAGAACTGAAATGACTTTAGTTCAGTTATCGGTCTCGGGTATCTTTGTTTTGTATTCTGCAATCTTTTTACAAACGCAGTTAATGTCAAGCATCCGTATGATGTCATTGAATCTCTTATTTAATGATGCATATTCAGGCACAATCGCAGAGATCAAGAAGAAGTGCGGCGCTCAGATTAATGTCGGTGTTCTAAAAATACCGAATACAGATTGCCGATTCGGTAATTAAATTCAAAAAGTTCTAACATCGTTCGTAAATGAAATCAAATCGATACAAGAAGAGACTTTACGGAACGGGTTTTCCCTTTGTTTATCGGACATTGTTGTGAATATACCCAAATCAGGAAAACAACATGAGATGTGCGGCAATAAATAAAAAACGGATTTGAATCAGGTCTGTACATCATTTTTGATTCATCTGACATTTGGTTGTTCCAGGGAGTATATCTGCCAATCGCCGGGTGTTCCGCAATATGAGAAAAATTTGCAGACAATGCTGTATTGATAGTCAGATCAGGACAATAATGCAGATACGTACGAATCGCAAATGTAAAATGCAACACTGTGTGCAATCATGCCTTTTAATCCATTTTTGCTAAAGTAAATACGGACGATCATGTCATTTTTAAGATAATATATGATGGCTGCCACCAACTATTGCGGCCATCCTGTCGCCATCTTTTCTTTGTAGATATTAACAGCGTGTCATGTTCTGAGAGGTGTGCAGAGAAGGATTTGATGCCCCGGTGATGATGGCATGTTTGCAGTGTTTCCTGAGGTGTATGTCAAAAGGATTTGCATCCCCGGGTAAACCTTTTTATCTGTAAGGGCAATCTCCGCAACGGTGCCACTGTGGCTCAGCGGTAGAGCGACGGTTTCGTAAACCGTCGGCCGGGGGTTCGATTCCCTCCAGTGGCTCCATTTTCCGTGCCTTTCTGTTTAGTTCAGATCATCGCGCTTCTGCAGACCGTTACCAGACCGGTCGGCCCTGATCAGGTACTGGCCGACGATCTTGATGGCGCAGACATCGCCGCACATGGAGCAGCCGTCCTTCTCTTCGGTGCAGCCCCGGGACCGGTAGCGCTTGGCCTTTTCCGGGTCGATGCAGACGTCAAACATGGTCGGCCAATCGAGTGACTTGCGGGCCTTGGCCATCCGGTCGTCCCGTTCGCGGTCCCGACCGTGGCTTAGGTCCCCCACATGAGCGGCGATCTTGGAAGCAATGACACCTTCGCGCACGTCGTTCTCGTCCGGTAGCGAGAGATGTTCGGCCGGCGTGACGTAGCAAAGGAAGTCGGCACCGTACTGAGCGGCGATGGCGCCGCCGATGGCGCCGGTGATGTGGTCGTAACCGGGAGCGATGTCGGTCACCAGAGGGCCAAGGACATAGAAGGGGGCACCGTGGCAGAGCGATTTCTCCAGCTGCATGTTGGCAGGGATCTGCTCGATTGGCACATGGCCGGGGCCCTCGACCATGGACTGCACACCGGCTGCCCGGGCGCGGTCCACCAGGTGGCCGAGTGTGAGCAGCTCGGAGAGCTGTGCCTGATCAGTGGCGTCGCTGATACAGCCGGGCCGGAAGCCGTCCCCCAGGGACAGCGTGAACTCGTACTTCTTCGCCAGATCCAGCAGGGCGCCGAAGTCCTTGTAGAGGGGGTTCTCTTCCTCGTTGTGCAGGATCCAGGCGGTCAGGAAGGACCCGCCCCGGGAAACAACGTCCATCAGCCGGCCGCACTTGCTGAGCCACCGTACGGTTTCTTTCGTGATGCCGCAGTGGACGGTCATGAAGTCCATTCCGTCCTTGGCGTGCTTCTCAATGCCGTTGAAGATATCGTCCTCGGTCATCTCGACGACGGCGTTCTTCCGGGCGGCGGTGAGACCGGTCTCGTAAAGCGGAACAGAGCCCATCATGACCGGGCAGCGTTTGAGCAGCCGCCGGCGGATGGCGTCAATGTCGCCGCCGGTACTGAGGTCCATAACGGCATCGGCGCCGTACTTGACCGCCATGTCGAGCTTGCGGATCTCTTTCTCCTCGTCGGGCAGGTCCCGGGAGGTGCCGATGTTCGCATTAATCTTGACCGAAAGGCCGGTGCCGATGGCGGCCGGCAGCGGGTCGTGGTTGGGGTTGCACGGCATGACGATGCGGCCCGCCGCAATGCCGTCGTTGAGGAAACGTTCGGTCACGCCTTCGCGTTCAGCGATTTTCTGAATCCGCCGGTCAATCGCGCCCCGCCGGGCATCCTCCATGATCGTGCACATATTGAATCGGAAGGGAATCAGCGTGCGGTATATCAGTATTGCCGATTGCCTGTGAGAGCATGGCACGTTTATTTGCACGCGCGCGCACGCGTGTTATAATAGATGAACGACATGTCCTCCCGATATTGTCAGGAGGGTATGGTTCAGATGACAGATTCTCAGGATAACGGGGAGGTGTACAATGAAAAAAGCGTGAAGGTCCTTAAGGGACTGGAAGCTGTCCGCGTACGCCCCGGCATGTACATCGGCTCGACCGACACCCGCGGTCTGCACCATCTCATTTATGAGGTGGTTGACAACTCCATCGACGAGGTGATGGCCGGTTACGCGACGAAAATTCGTGTGACGGTGAACGCTGACGGTTCCGTAACCGTCGAGGATGACGGGCGGGGAATTCCGGTTGGCATCGTGCCCGGCGAAGGTAAATCGGGCGTCGAGATCTGTCTTACCGACCTGCACGCCGGCGGTAAGTTTGACCAGAACGCCTACAAGGTTTCCGGCGGCCTGCACGGTGTCGGTGTCTCCGTGGTCAATGCGCTTTCCACCTGGATGGTCGCGATTGTCAAACGGGATGGCAGTGTGTGGCAGCAGTCCTATAAGATCGGCATCCCGGACGGGCCGCTCAAACAGATCGGTAAGACGAACGAGACCGGCACTACCATCTCGTTCCTGCCCGACAAGACCATGTTCGAGACAACGGACTTTGACTTCACCACATTGGTGAACCGCTTCCGGCAGGAGGCGTTCCTGAACCGGATGGTCACCATTGAGTTCGAGGACAAGCGGATCGGCAAGACCGAGGCCTTCCACTACAGCGGCGGCGTCAGCGCCTTTGTCAAGTATCTCAACACCGGCAAGACCCCGTTATACGACCCGCCCATCGAACTTCAGGGCGAGAAGAGCGGCGTTGAGGTCGACATCGCCATGCAGTACAGTGACAGTTACAGTGAGGCCGTCAGTTCCTACGTCAACACCGTCTGTACCCCAGACGGCGGCACCCACCTGACCGGTTTCCGGACGGCACTCACCAAGACGCTCAATGATTACGGACAGACCAACAACCTACTCAAGGACATCGTGCTTGAGGGCTCCGATACCCGGGAAGGGCTGACGGCGGTCATCAGCATCAAGATGGCCAATCCTCAGTTTGAAAGCCAGACCAAGGAGAAACTGGGCAGCAGTGTGGCGCAGACCGCGGTCGCAGCGGTCGTTGCCGAGAAGCTTTCTATGTACCTGGAAGAGAACCCGGCCGTGGCCCAGGTAATCCTTAAGAAAGCCCGCTTTGCTTTTGAGGGCCGCGAGGCGGCCCGGAAGGCCCGGGACGCGACCCGGCGGAAGTCCCTGTTGGAGTCCACGAGTCTCCCCGGCAAACTGGCAGACTGCTCCGAGAAGGACCCGGCTCTCTGTGAGATTTACATCGTGGAGGGAGAGTCTGCCGGCGGCAGCGCCAAAATGGGCCGGGATCGGACGTTCCAGGCCATCCTGCCTATCAGAGGTAAGATTCTGAACGTAGAGAAGGCCCGGCAGGACAAACTACTGGACCACGACGAGATCCGGAACCTGACTATCGCCATCGGCGGCGGTATCGGGCCGGCCTTCGACGTGACGAAGATCCGCTATCATAAGATTGTCATTATGACCGATGCGGATGTAGACGGTGCGCATATCGCCACCCTGCTCCTGACCCTGTTCTACCGCCAGATGCGGCCGCTCATCGACGAGGGTTACGTGTACCTTGCCATGCCCCCGCTGTACCGTGTGAGCAAAGGCAAGCAGCAGAAGTACTGCTACAACGAGGATGAGATGAACAAGGCCGTGGCTGCGATGGGTCAGGGCTGCAACGTCAGCCGCTACAAGGGTCTTGGTGAGATGAATCCGCAGCAGCTGTGGGAAACCACCATGGACCCCGAGAACCGGATCATGAAACGGATCATGGTACAGGATGCCGTTGAGGCAGACCGGCTGTTCTCGGTTCTCATGGGCGACGATGTCGAACCCCGCCGGGAGTTCATTATCGAACATGCGAAAGAAGTCGTTAACCTGGATGTGTGAGCGTCATGGAAGGAGAAGAGCGTGTCATCAATCAGACCGTTGAAAAGGAGATGCAGCGGTCGTACATCGATTACTCCATGTCGGTTATCGTCAGTCGGGCTCTGCCAGATGTCCGGGACGGCCTGAAGCCCGTCCACCGGAAGATTCTGTTCGCCATGTACGAACTGGGGCTTTCCTACAACCGGCCCCACAAAAAGTCCGCCACGGTGGTCGGTGAGGTGCTCGGTAAGTACCACCCGCATGGTGACACTGCGGCGTACGACGCCATGGTCCGGATGGGCCAGTCGTTCTCGCTCCGGTACCCTCTGGTAGACGGCCAGGGTAACTTCGGTTCCGTGGACGGCGATCCGCCGGCTGCGATGCGTTACACCGAGGCGCGGCTCTCGAAGATGGCGTCCGACCTGTTGCTCGACCTCGACAAAAACACCGTCGACTTCATGGACAACTACGACGGCTCGCTGAAAGAGCCGACCGTGTTGCCGTCGAAGTTCCCGGACCTGCTGGTGAACGGCTCCGACGGTATCGCTGTCGGAATGGCGACCAAGATGCCGCCGCACAACCTCAATGAGGTCTGCGACGCTATCATCTACACCATCGACCACAACGATGCCGACGTCAATCAGCTGATGCAGTTTATAAAAGGGCCGGATTTCCCGACCGGCGGCATCATCTACGGCCTGCAGGGTATCCTCCAGGCATATACTACCGGCCGCGGCCGGTTGCGGGTGCGGTCCAAGACTCATTTCGAGGAGAACAAGAACGGCCGGGTTTCCATCATTGTCGACGAGATTCCGTATCAGGTCAACAAGGCCGAGCTCGTCAAGACCATTGCCGATCTGGTAAAGAACAAGGAACTCGAAGGCATCTCGGATCTGCGCGATGAGTCCGACCGGCGCGGTATGCGCATTGTCATCGAACTGCGCAAGGATGCTGTGGAGACTGTGGTCCTGGAGAACCTGTTCAAACGGACCGCGATGGAGACCACTTACGGCGTCATCAACCTGGCGTTGGTGGACAACAAGCCGACCCTGCTCCCCCTGCGGGCGCTGATCGACCAGTATATAAAACACCGCCGGAACGTCGTCACCCGCCGGACCCAGTTCGACCTGAGCGAAGCGGAGAAGCGGTTCCACATCATCGACGGTCTGATGAAGGCTCTCAACATGCTGGACCAGACCATCGCTCTGATCCGGGCGTCGAAGACCGGTGCCGAGGCCAACGAAGGGCTGCAGAACCTGCTGAAGATCGATGCCGACCAGGCGAAGGCCATCCTCGACATGCGGCTCCAGAAACTCACGGGCCTGGAGATCGGTGCGATCAAGGATGAAAACGTCCAGCTGATCAAGACCATGACCGACCTCCGGGACATCCTGGCAAAACCGGCGCGGATCGACTCAATCATCAAAGGCGAACTCACGCAGATGAAGAACGCCTATGGCGATGCCCGGCGCACCCAGATCGTGGCCAACGCACTCGACGTGGACCCCGAGGACCTGATTCCGCGGGAAGACGTCGTGTACACCATCTCCCGGGACGATTACATCAAACGGATCCCGCTGCGGGCCTACAAGCAGCAGTCGCGCGGCGGAGTGGGCATGACCGGCATGCAGACCAAGGAGACTGACTTCGTGGAGAACATGTTCGTCGCGTCCTCGCACGCCTACCTGATATTCATCACCAATCTGGGCCGGCTGCATTGGCTGAAAGGCTATAAGGTGCCAGAGGGCTCCCGGCAGTCCAAGGGCCGTCCGGTCGTAAACTTCCTGCCCGATCTGCAGGAGCATGAGATCGTCAAGGCCGTGATTCCCGTCATGGCCTTCGACGACACCCGCTGCCTCGTGTTCTGCACGAAGAACGGACTGCTGAAAAAGACCGTCCTCTCGGCATACGGCAACGTCAGAAACAAGGCCATCAAGGCCATCAGGCTGGACCCGGACGACGAGCTCAAAGAGGTCAGCCTGTCCAGCGGCGGCGACGAGATCATCCTTGCCACCCGCTCCGGCCAGGCCTGCCGCTTCCCGGAGACTGATGTCCGGCCCACCGGCCGGGACACCATGGGCGTCAAGGGCATGACCCTCGGCTACGGGGATGCGGTCGTCTCCATGGCCGTGGTCCGTCCCGACGACCTGCTTTTGACCGTCACCGAGCACGGCTACGGCAAGACTTCGGTCGTCAACGACTACCGCATTACCCACCGCGGCGGCAAAGGCGTCATCACCATCAAGACCGACCGTCGGAACGGCGGCGTCGTAAGCGTCCGTAAGGTTACCAAGGATGAGGAGCTGATGGTCGTTTCCACCGGCGGCAAGATGATCCGCATGAAGGTTTCCGACATTCGGACAACCAGCCGCAACACCAAGGGTGTGCGGGTCATGGAGCTCAAGGACGACGACGTTGTGGCTGCGGTCGAGCCGATTGCCCCCGAGGATACCGCCGCGGCCGAAGCGGCCGCCCGGACCGAAGAGGAACTGGCAGCAAAGACGCCGCAGCCGGTTACACCGGCGGCGGAGGACCTGAAGCCAGAGGTCGAGTCGGACGAGGAACGTGCCGAGCGTGAGGCCGACGAGAAGGAGGCCAGGGGTGAATGACCGCTCGGTGCCTGTTGCCCGGCTTTACGGCAACGGTGCCGGTCCTGATTCTGGCGGCGCTCTGCCTGGCGGCTGCAGCGGCGTCCGCGGTCGCTGATAACTACACGGCCGCCATGGCGTTTTTCGTCATGACGGTCGTGGTTGGCCTGATTGCGCTCTTTCTGAGCCGCCGGCACTCCGGCCGGCACTCCCAGTAAGTCGGCGGTGTGTCAACGGTTTTTTATAGGACGACACGCTAAAGGGCATTCAAGCCGCCGTAGCTCAGTTGGGAGAGCGCGTGACTGAAGATCACGAGGTCGCTGGTTCGAGCCCGGCTGGCGGCACTTTTCTTGTCATTGATACAGAAATCATTATGACATTTTTATGTGCTGGACTCTCCATGAACCGGCGGGTGCATATCGCAGTTGGCGGGCTGATCGTCGCTGCCGCCCTGATCTTTATGATCGTGCGGCTGCTTGAGGGGCAGGGCTATCTCGCCGAATCCTCGGTACTGGTCTTTGTCATCGTCGCCGGCGGCGTGCTGCTGACCTACGGAGCCTGGAAAAAGGATGAGTGACTGCCGGTTTTTTCTGTTCGGCTGGCACATATCAGCGAGTCCTTTTATATCGAGGGCGTGATAAGAAATGCAGAGAGAGCGTCTTTTCACTACGCCTCTGTTCGTTTCATGGGGCAAGCCGTATGGAAGAAGAGCCGGACAAGATCCTGATCGATATCCGCAAATCGGATCTCACACTGGGCGAGGTCCTCGCGCGGATCGAGCAGTACAAACAGGATCCGGAGTACCGCGACTGCGAAATCTTTCTGGACGGCGACGCCTATGCCATTGTTGCCCGCCGGAAGGTGAAGAATCATGACCTTTGATCTATCCCGCCACGGTCGCGTCACGCTCGGTCTCTACAATGCCTATGACCCGAAGACCTTCCGCGAACCGCATCGTCGGGTAATCGCCCGGGCTGGCGACCTGGCACTTGCCTTCGGCATGAACCTGGCGCTGTTCGGATTTCCGGTGCCGGAAACGGCCCGCACACCGTAGGAGATCGCCGCTTTTATCGCCGGTACCACCAGCATCGGTGCACACGGTGATAATTTCGTGAGGTTGGCGGACCTTGGGCGCTTCCAGAAGTTTCCCTATCCCGACCGCGGCTTCCCGCCGCAACTGGGCAAAGTGGTACTGACCACCTGCAAACCAGATCCGAAAAAACAGGTTACAGTGAAACAGTTGGCCGATATGCTGGAGAACGGCCAGAGCCTGTTGGTCCTGTTCGGGATCGGCCCGCACGGTGTACCTAAGGAGGTTCGGCCGCTGTCCGCGATGGACTTCGAGGTTACCGACGGCAATTATTCGCTGGAGACCTGTACCGCACTCGGTGCGGTCTGCGGTGTGCTGCACAATCAGCTCAAGCAGTGAACTCAGTAGTGGTCGTAGAGCAGTTTTTCGGGCTCGTAGTATACGCCGGAGCCTTCTTCGACCCGGCCGACCACCTGGGCG
>Ga0265294_10001034_pt1 | contig 37788 bp, 43 predicted proteins | sample MunlanPumphouse3_FD_192504 | JGI IMG/M metagenome (GOLD analysis project Ga0265294, IMG submission 192504) | Groundwater microbial communities from a municipal landfill in Southern Ontario, Canada - Pumphouse #3 | ecosystem: Environmental > Aquatic > Deep subsurface > Groundwater | place... | reverse complement strand
CCAGTTCAAGAATCGCAATAACGGAGTTGTTGATTCCTATTTTCAAATATATCTGAGCCAGATCGAGTGAGCCGGTTGCGATCAGCCCCATTGCAACAACGTTTATGCTTACAAAAACGAAACTCATGTTGAGTTTTTTTGTAGAAATATATCTATCAATCAGATCCCCGGTCTTGTATATCAATATGCCAAATATCATAAACCATAATGCATTCGATACAAACCAGATTATTTCTTGCAATATGTTTGTGGTGTAGACCTGTTCTAGAGAATACCAGCCTATCACCAATCCCGATAGTAGGAATAATATAGATACCAACAAAAAAGTGACAGTAATACTTCCATTTCTTAATCTAGATGTCCATTTGGTCTTCCACCGGCTGAGCGAGTCTTCCAGGTTGTATGCATACAACAGGAATACAAAACCAATCAGTAATACTACCATCGGCGTAGTGACATTAGAAAATGAAGTTCCTTTGTTGATATGATCGATGATAGATGGCGTCATATATACCAATGATATCAAGATTATGATCCATGCCAAAGGTGCAAGGAATCTTTTTCTCTTTCCTGGATCCTCCATGATTTTGGATATGATATATACTGTTCCTTCCAATCCTGGTGCTTGTTTAACATACACTTTTCTAACAGAGTCAATAGGTACGCGTGACGATATGATAGGATAGACGTATTCATCCTCTGCGCCGTCTCCAACAAGGATGATACGTGTGGGATTGATCTTTTCAAGAATTATCTCTAATTCATCGATGATTGCAGAATCTGATTTGTATCCTACTTTTTGATTACCGCAGATGAGTGCGACTTCGACTTCTCCTTCGTGTTCATCTTTCATCTCTTTGTAGATGTTGATGGCAGCGTAAAGAGCGTTGATATCAGAATCCTCAGGGTCAGCTATCCCCAGTGCCGTGGCTGCAACCGAGCACTCTTCTACACCTATTACAGGAGAGTCGACTTTTCCTTTTACTCCGAAATCATCATCCCTGTCAACGACAAGAATCAAAGTCTTCTTCATCATAAACAAATCACACTATCAATATAAGATTGATTGGGTATATTAACTGCTGGGAAGATACACAAATAGAACGGGCCTAAGCCCGTTGTTTATGCACTTGGTAATTCTATAGTATAAAGTGTCAACTCTCCCACAGAATATGGTTCTATTTCACCTTCAGCATAGCATTCATAGCCGTAAACTATGCAATTATTCACATAGAATACGATGCGATCTCCTTCATAAGTGAATTCATAGACCTCGACTGGTATTATAGATCCATCGTATCTTTCGAATGTTGTTATGCCTGTTTGAATGGCCGTTCCATCATCCATATTGGACACTATGAAGTGATATGGTGCAGGTATGGTGATAACATTGGTCAAAGTAGAGTTCTCGCCGTCTATCTGGTATACATTTAAAGTATATCCAGTATTATCCGAGTTTATAACATCAAACCTGTATATGTATTCGCCTTCATTGTCTGTGGATACATATGTGAATGATGAATTCACTCCGACTGCGGGAGGCACATTGATATCACTTGTAATGATATATTCATTATAATCATACCCGAGTGATTCACTGCTAAGGGTCATATACATGTTAAGTCCAGTTGTTATTTCAAATTCTTTCGAATATACGTACGTCTCTCCATTTATTGTTATTTCTGTATCAGGATAGTAATATACAGCTCTCGGAAGGTCTTCTATGTAAACTATTCCCAAACTTGCATTAGAAGTATAATCTGTCATAAAAGGATGGTGTTTTTGTGATGTTATTATAGAGGAATTCACAATATATGTTATACCGGTCACTACATTATTATCAAGAGTGTATGCGATTTTGCCTATGTATTGTACGGGGACCGTATCTATGTAAATGTTCAATTCGATCCTGAAGACGGTCGAGGTGCCACTGAGTGCTGAACTGTTATCACTGTACAAAATATATGTAAGAGTCTGATCTCCATCTTTTATGATCTTTTGCCAGAGATATTCAACATTTCCATCAATGATGATATATTGATACATAGGGATAAAACCATTCGTATCCACGACATCATCGAGTTCTACAATGCCTGTCCAATATACATTGCCAGTGAGGTCTTTGTCTGTTCCTACCATATAGAAGAAAGAATTATCTATTGTATACATGTTCAGAACAGTGTAACTTACGGTTCCATTTTGGTAATATGTTACGGATGACGGACCGGATACAAACATATAATTGTAAAGTTCATCTTCTGAAGTTATTTTTCCGGTCTCATTGAATTTATAGGTAGCAGATGCGGTATCATCCATTACAGCAACGGGTATCGTTACATTCGTTCTCAATAGGTAGTAATCATAGCCGTAATTCGTAACATCGTAATTGAAACTCGATGAGATTATTAATTGTGATTCTTTGTTGATCTCTATTGTTTTTACATAATTTCCTGTACTGTCACTACCTATATCTGAATAGATTTCTTCGTTGATGATATATCCAAATCTATCATCCAAGCCTTCTGAATCAGGGTCCCTGTCAAAAGATTTTATGAATGGGTTGTACGATATGATACTAGTACTATTTTCTGTGGCGCTATAGGTTATGTCTGTCACCATATTGTTTTCTATGTTGTAATCGAACTTTATAAGATTGGTCTTATCTGAATCTGTCTTGTATGAAGTTATATGTATCCAGTATATGGTGGATCCCACTAATGTTTCGCTATTGTCTGAATAAATCAATTGTGTGACTTGATATCCCATTGAATTATAAAATTCCTTGATCCATACATTTTGTTCTGGATTTTTACCTAGATAAGAATATGAATATGTGAATCCAGCAAAATCTACAACAGAACTGAGATCCAATGTTCTGTCGAGGATATAATTTCCATTCAGATCTAAATCGGATACAACAGTATAATTTCCGTTGTTGTATCCAGTTATTGAGTACATTACAGTGCCATCTTCTCTATATATTGCTGAGATATCGCCATCAATGAATGCGAGATCATAAAAGAGGTCTCCGCTGACATCTTCATCATAATCATCGAATGAATATACTGCATATGTTCCAGTATAATCGTTGTTATCTGAGTTATCATTCAATGCACCTGTAGCAATCACAATACCTACGCAGATGATTATTCCTGCAAGAAGTACAATTCCTAGAACCATATCAGATTTATCAATCATTTTTATCGAAACTGTTAATATTGTTATTTCTTTAAAATATCGTCGGGATGGATGTTAATTACAGCCAAATAAACTTTATCTATTCTGCAGAATATGACGCTATCATGCAGATAATTTGGCATGGGCATTCATGTTTTGAATTTATTGATCAAAACAATGATGTCCTGATCGATCCTCACGATGGAAAATCGATAGGCATAAAGCCACCAATATCAAATGCGAATATCGTACTTGTATCTCATAATCATTCAGATCACAATGTGGTCCGTATAGTACGAGGAACACATACTGATATATTAGGAACATTAGGATTCACAAGTGTCAACGGCATAACCTTCGAGGGGCTTGCATCATATCATGATGAGTCCGAAGGCTCAGAAAGAGGAAAGAATACAATATTCAAGTTCAAAATGGATGGTATTTCGATATGTCATTGTGGGGATCTTGGAGATATTCCCGCAGATGATGTCATGAGCAAGCTTACAGATATTGACATTCTTTTTGTTCCAGTTGGAGAAATATTTACCATACCTCTTGTTAAGTTGAACCTTTTCTTAAATAGAGTAAAACCAAAGGTTGTCGTTCCAATGCATTACCGGGTTGGTGGATTGACTTTTCCAGCAAAGAATTTGGATGAATTTATAGAAGGTATTGATAAGGATATGTTGATATATGTAGGAAATGAAGTAGAGCTGTCAGTTGAGGATCTGACAGAATTTGTTGGATGTTGGGTATTTGATCGTTAAGATCAATAGAGTACCAGACCATCTTCGATTTTACCCATTTCTATTGGTGTTGTCTCATCGCCGATGAGTGCGCCCTTTGAATTTGATAAGATACCTGATCCCACGTATTTGCAACCGTGATTTACAGTGGTCCTTTTGACCTCGACCTTGAAGATGCTTTCTAAAAGCTTTACATCATCATCTGTTGCATCAACTGTGCATACGCATCCCTTGTTGGTTACACTGCATACAGAACCGACTGTTGTGCAACCTGCGATCGTTCCCTTCACGACTTCCACATTGAGGATATCTGCGATTTCCTTCATTGCTTTTGCGCCGACTTCGGGATTGATCAAAGCTCCACGGTCATTAACAAGAATATTGTTTCCGGCTGCATTCGTTCTATCGGTAAGTGTCGCTATGGGTAAGAGTTTGCGTATTTCGTCCAGTTCTTTTTGTTCTGAAAGTTCAGAAACGACTGCACCGAATGAATTCATGGCGACTAATGACCCGACCACGAATGATCCTGCCACAGTCGTCATGAATGTTTTAACCCCTAATGCCTGTTCAAGATCCTGAATGAATTCAGGTGTCGAGTCACAGGCTACCAATGCGAGACTCTCGTTTACTGCAGCGAATACTCCGATATTAGGATTTCCGGCATATCTCGAAAGTCTCATCATTGTGATCACTCCGAAGCGGATTTCTTTTCTGGTTCGATATATGATACTTCGACAAGTCCATCATCGAATTTGACAGCCCTGACTGTAATTTTGTGAGGTGGGTTGCGAATTCCGTGCTCCCAGATCTTGTTGTTAAGACTTGCGTCGATCCAAACGTTCTCTGGTTCGACCTTCATGTGCCTAACAATGTTGGCCCTTACTTCTTTAATAGCACGTGCTGACCTCTTTGTACGGGGGGCTTGTTTGGTTTCCCTCAGGGGAATTGTAATAAATCTCTCTATTTCGTCTGCCATTTATTTCCCTCCTTATTCTTTTAATTTACCCATGCGCCATGATCTTCTCTTAGGGTGGCGAAGGAACTGCCTGTTAGTCCTCATCATAACCCATGCTGGGACACGGCGGTTCTGTTTTACTTTCTTATTCAGCCTACCTTTCATTGCTGGTGGTTTAGTGCTTGACATGATTATCTCCTCTCTATAGTGATCTCTCTCTTCTGAGGCATGATTTTCTGAAGGATTTCTTTTAACATGGCGTCCGTAATTACGCTCTGCAGTCTTCCGTTCTGTGCAAGTTGTATAAGTTGCATTTCAACGGCATTGGCTTGATCCGGGTTAGCAAGTTTAATGTTAGCCAGCCTATCCCTCGCTTCCGGGGTAAGAATCTGTCTTAAAATTGATTGCTTCTGTTGCTCAAACTGTTTGTTCTGTTCTTCTTGCTGTGCCTGCTGTGCAGCTTGGTTTCCTTGTTGCTGCTGGAGCTGTTGCATTCTTTTCTGTCTGAGCGCTTCTAATTCTGGATCTCCCATGTTAATCTCTCCTTCAGTTCTTGCTCTCGTCAAAGACCTCTTTAGCAGAGTTGTCAAGTAATGACTGACCTGCTGGGCTGATTGCACGGCCTTGCTTGTCTTTGGATACAAGGTATCCTGCGGCTTCGAGCTGTATCATACATTTTCTAGCAATGTTACGGCTACCTTTCACGGCCCTGTTAGGCATTGAGCCTTTGTCTGCAAATCCACCATACTCAGCTGCGAGTTTGGAAGATCCCATGGGTCCTTTTACATAGAGCTTCCTGAGAATAGCAGCGGCTCTTGTATACCACCAATCTTCTTGTGCAGGTGCTCTCTCTGTGTGCCTACCGGTTTTGGCATACTCTGCCCACTCTGGGGGAACGATCTTTTCGTTCTCTTTGAGCTTTGCGGCTGTTTTGAGTATGAGTTTTTCAGCGGGAACATCATAGACTGTTACCATTTTGATTCCTCATGACTGTCCAAAAGTGATTTTTGAACAATAACGAACAAAGGTATGCGACAATTCATATAAAAGCATTGCTAATAATGAATACTAAAAAATTCAATTTCGCATGTTCGGCTTTCGCCCCCATGCGACCTGCAGGAGAAAATCCTGCCACGGCAAACCTCATCAAACCGATGGGATTTGATATCCGTGACCCTTGAGAGTACGTCACAGTATATGAATTGATCGGATTTGCTTTTACAAGGTTATAAGGGTCATATGAAATATATTGAAAGAAAACGGTCTACTCCGGTAATTGTATAATATTATCAAATAATAGAAAACGCAATCACTTGTACTATGGTAGAAGACAATCCTAGTTTTTGTCCGCAATGCGGTGCCAAGACGAAAGAATCAGAATATTACTGTTCCGAGTGTGGATATTTGTTGAATGATGGGATCGAGAGTAATTCAGGTTTACAGGATCATATGAGCCGTGAGATGGGTCATTCAGATCCGAATTATCTTAATCTTATTGTAGTTCTTTCAATTATTTGGGCTTTGATCGCGTTTTATCTAGGATATACTTTCGATGTAGACGGACAATATATGATCGATCAGTTGAAAGCTAACGCAGAAGTATGGCAGCAGATCATAAATTCTGGAATCACAGAACAGATGCTTTTGGATTCATTTACTTATCTTGGTTATTTCATGTTTGCAAGTGCGATCTTAACAGTATTGACAGCTGTATTGTGCGGTCTGAAAAGATTCTACATCGTTGCACTTATCGCATGTATCATCGCTTCACTCTGTGCGTTGACAATGATCGCTGGAATAATCGGATTCGTTGTAGTATTTCTGATATATAAGTCCAAGAATGCCTTTGTGGATTGATAACGACGAGAGAGGTAAAATATTTTAATAAATTTTGTTTTTAAATTGCCCGGGACATTCCCGGGCTTATTGTTTATTGAAGGATAGGGAATCTTTTCACCAGGCAGAGTTCATTCCACTTGTTTCCTAATCCTAAATATATGCCAGCATTTGAGAGGTATATACCAATCAGAACGACGATGTACACGATATGTTCGTCTATGATAGGATTATTTGCAAGTGGGAGTGATGCAAGATACATCAACAGAAATAGAAGACAGCCTGCGATGCAAGTGAGTTTTTTCGCAATTCCCAATATCAATCCTGTACCTATGCACAAGAATGCCAATAGAAGTAAAACATCAACTACGGTGCTTCCTGCAAGTGCATTAAAGAACGACGCGAATATTCCATCATTATACTTCAAGAATCCCGTGCTTGGAGATCCACCGCTGATAAAACCTGCACCTGCTTTTGTTGCAAATCCAAGACCGAATGTTTTGTCAAGGAATGCCCATATGAGCAAGAATCCAATAATGAATCTGAGTGCAACGAATGCTACCGTGCCGTTGGGTAATTTGACTATCTCTTTGATATTCATAATCAAATATTTGTTCAAATGATTATATTTTTATGCTTCCGAACTAGAATACCGTTGTTATGTAGATTTAAATTGTATGCTGAATATGAGGCTAAATATTGTTTCAGTCCCCCGTAGGGGACATATGAAGTTTACCAGTTGTGACTCTGTAGTTCAAAGTAGGCCTGACAGTGACTACATACAGGACAAACATCTGGAGCCGTAGTTCCAACGTGAAGATGTCCGCAGTTTCTGCATTTCCATATGCAGACAACATCTTTTTCGAATACCTTTCCTTCCTGAACTGTTTTGAGTAATTCGAGATATCTTTTCTCATGTGTCCTTTCGACTGTTGCGACACCTTTGAATAAATCGGCGAGCTGGTTGAATCCTTCTGCTCTGGCAGTCTCTTCAAAATGTTTGTACATATCAGAGTACTCATAATTCTCTCCGGCAGCTGCGTCTTTCAAGTTTTCTATTGTTGCAGGTATGCAGCCGTTGTTAAGAGCTTTGAACCAGAGTTTGGCATGCTCCTTCTCATTCTCTGCTGTCTCCATAAAGATGTCGGCAATCTGTTCGTAGCCTTCTTTCTTTGCCTGTGATGCATAGTAGGTGTACTTTGTTCTGGCCTTGCACTCTCCTGCGAATGCGGTCAGCAGATTTGCTTCTGTTTTGGATCCTTTGAGTTCCATTTTGTTACCTCGAATTTCTGAAATGCATTATGTATTAAGATAGTTATGCATATAATTAAGTACTTACTTAATCAAATAATATGAAATCATCTTTTTAGAAAGGATAATTTCTTTTTCTTTAGATTTCCTTTAGAATCAAACTTCTTTTTTATAAGAAGGTCATAATTTTTCTTCGCTGAGAAATTTTTTGGATCCAATCTTAGGACCTCTTCTAATTCGAATTTTGCTTTTTCATAATCTCTTAGATCGTTCAAGAGTATCACAGCGTAGTTTTGATGATATTCGTATTTGTTTGGATTCAGAGTAATTGCTTTTTCATAGTATTCAGCAGATTTCTCGAAATCTACCATTTGCATTTTCAGGAATACCGCATATGTGTTGTACAACTCTGCATCCGGAGCTATTGAGAGAAGTTTTTCATATTGTTCTTGAACTTTCTTATTGTTCTTCTTGTTTTTCATAAGAACCGTTACAGAAGCTTTCAATGCATCCACATTATTTGGCTCGATGTCTAAAATTATGTCAAGTTGCATTGTCCCATATTCTATGTCATTGATTCCGTAGATCGAAATATTTGCGAGAAGAAGTCTGACTTTGTTGTTATGAGGATCAGTAGAAAGATAGTTCTCCAGGGTATCGATGGCACCCTTCACGTTTCCACTTTCGGATTGGCGTTTTGCCTTCGACATTGCTTCATATACGGGATCTGACATGAAACTGAATATGTGATTCCATTAATAATTCTTTATGAGTTCTTGTATTTAGATAGGTAATAGCTTTTGATGATACCGTTTTTGAATCCGTTGTAGAAGTAATTCACATATACGAATGCGGTAACAATGGATATTACTCCCATGAACGCGATGTATCCAAGGTATGTTACAGCGATGCGGGAGAAATCCATCCCTAGATATGCAGACATCATAAGCAACATCATGAAAAATGCGATGGCGAAGAATCCCTGGTATAATCTTCCCTTCATTCCTTTCCATAGATATAGTGGCCTGGGGGCGTCTGATATCACTTTTGCGCCGATAGATTTCACGATACTCCATGGGATAACAAGTGGAGACATGAATAGAGACACGAGTGTTGCGATAACAAGCATCTCACCAAATGGCATTGTTTTAAGGAATAGAGGATTCAGGAATATGTATGAACATATGACTAATCCTAATATGAAAATACTAAATGTAACATTCACGAATAATTCCCTGTTGAATTTATCATCATCTAGGTCAGGTTCTAATTCTATATCTTTGACATCGATTATATCAGGTATTTGAAACAGCCATTCTGGGATATGGTTGGTTCTTTTCTCAGGAGGTGCCTCTAGTGATCTTATGATGCGATAGAAGTAACTTCTAAAGTATCCGACGATCACAGCCACTACACCGTATGATACAAGTACGATCATTATTGCGATCGAATATACACATACAATTAATGCATCTAGAGTAACTTTTCCACCGAATATGTCAAAGAATCTGATAAGATATATGCTTGGATCGAATTCCTCTCCGAATATGTATAGAAAGCATGCCGTAGCTGCAGGAATCAGGATTACTATGGGAGCGGTGAATTTCCAACTACGAACTCCTTTATTGGCCAATGGCATGCACAACGCACCTAATATGATGAATCCTATCGTATATCCGAGACATATTCCGTAAATTATCTCGCTGAAAGTATATGCATTCATGATTAATATCAAAACAATAGATAGTATGGCGCACGCGACAATGAATATAGGGAATATGTTCACTATTATTTCATCTAATTTGTCTTGTTTTGTTTTTTCATCAGCATGTATCATCGTCATTATATGACTTACAGCATTAGGTACGTTGGGAATTCCTGGAATTTTAGGAATATTGAATGATATGTCTAGTTTTTTAATACCCATTTATATTGTGAATCATTTGTCGGTATCTATAATAATCGGTGTTAATCGACAGATATATTATTAATAAATCAATCAAGGGTCTATGTCTGAAAAGAAGGGTCTGAAGAACAGAGGATATTCTCATGCGGACGTCGATGAAAGGCGTGAAGCAGTGGAGAAATTCTCCAATACCCATCTGGAAAACATTTCGAAATATTGTTTTGATTCCGAAAAAGCTTCTAAGAACATTGAAAACATGATAGGTTCAACGCAAATACCACTAGGATTCGCTGGTCCGATTACAATAAGTGGAGATTATGCCCAGGGTGATTTCATAATACCTCTGGCAACAACAGAAGGCGCACTTGTAGCTTCAATATCTAGAGGCATGTCTGTAATCAATGCATCAGGTGGAGTACGTTCCAAGGTTTTCAGGGACTTCATGACCAGAGCACCGGTGTTTCGTGTAAGGGATATCGCACATTCATCCGAGGTTATCGATTGGATACACAATAATTTTGAATTATTGGCTCAGACAACAAAGACTACGACCACTCATGGAAAACTCTACAGTTTGGAAGCATATCCAAACGGAAGGAGTTTGTTCTTAAGACTTCAGTATGAGACAGGAGATGCTATGGGAATGAATATGGCCACCATTGCAACAGAAGCTGTATCTAGGGTCATCGAGAAAGAGACGGGCGCAGTCATGGTATCAGTATCCGGAAATATGTGTAGTGACAAGAAACCGGCAGCCATAAATATGATCCAAGGCCGTGGAAAAACGGTGGTCGCAGAGGCCCTTATACCAAAGGATATCGTCATAGAGAAGCTTCACACAGATACTGAAACGGTCGTTGAGACCAATTATAGGAAGAATCTGGTTGGAAGTACGATGGCAGTTACATTTGGAGCAAATGCACATGCAGCTAACATGGTAGCAGCTCTTTACATCGCAACAGGACAGGACCCTGCACAGGTAGTAGGTGGAAGTATGACGATCACAACATGTGAGAATGTCGACGGGGACCTCTACATTTGCGTAAGGATGCCCTCTGTAGAAGTAGGAACAGTGGGTGGAGGAACAAGACTTCCATGTCAATCAGAGGCGCTTACTATAATGGGATGCCTCGGTGACGGTGGAGCCAGGAAATTCTCCGAACTAGTTGCTGCCACAGTGCTGGCTGGAGAATTATCAACACTTGCAGCTCAGGCAGCAGGTCAGCTTGGTAAAGCACATCAGGAACTCGGACGCTGATATAATGCCTGTAATCAATTTCAAATACGAAGATCTTTGCTCGCTCATAGGCGAGAAAGTACCGCAGCAGACTCTCATACAGAGAATTCCCCTTATAGGTGCAGATATGCACGATACAGAAGGCAATGAAGATGAAATGTCTGTAGAATTCTTTCCAGACCGTCCCGATCTATTCAGTGTAGAAGGTCTCGCAAGAGGAATGAGAGCGTTTCTGGACATCAAACCCGGAATGCAGGAATATGATGTAAAAAAGACGGACATCGTTGTTACAGCGGATGAGAGCGTCAGGAATATCAGACCATATTTCCTTTGTGCTGCTGTATTCGATGTTAACATCTCGGATGAATTCCTCAGATCCATGATGGAACTTCAAGAGAAGTTGCATATTACCATCGGAAGGAAGAGAAACAAATTCGCTATCGGGATTCATGATCTCGATAAGGTTCAGGCTCCATTCACATACACAACGGTCAAGCCAGACGAAGTCAGATTCGTACCGTTGGCAAAAACAGAGTCTATGACGATGGCAGAGATCCTCACCGAACACGAGAAAGGTGTTGATTATGCGCATCTTTTGAAAGGATTGGACAGATATCCTGTTATATTTGACAAAAATAAGAATGTTCTTTCATTCCCGCCTATAATAAACGGTGCGCTAACCACAGTGACAACGAATACGCACAATCTGTTTATCGATGTAACTGGAAATGATAGGAAGGCCGTCAAAGGTGCATTGGACATTGTTGTGACTGCCCTTGCAGAACGTGGCGGAAAGATTGGTTCAGTCCTTATGAAAGGAACAGAAGAGTGCATATCTCCTGACCTTTCAGTAGAAAAATATGTCATATCGGTTAAAGAATGCGATAAATTCATCGGTGTGGATCTCGGTTCCGAAGGTATCATAGAGGCACTCAGAAGAATGGAGATGAATGCATTCGTTGATTCTGAAGATACCGATGCAGTCCACGTATGCATACCGTCTACAAGATTGGATATAATGCATAAAGCAGATATCTTCGAGGATGTGGCCATAGGATACGGATTCGATAAATTCGGAGGCTCATACAAATTAAATCAGACAATGGGACACCTTAGCGCAGATACCACTTTCTCTGAAAGCATGAGGGACATCATGATCGGACTCGGATTCACTGAGGTCACGACACTTACACTAAGCAATGATAGAGAGGAATTCCAAATCTCAGGATTGCCGGAGATGCAGAATGTTCGTGTTACCAATCCTATCACGGAAGAACATACGTGTTTAAGATCGTATTTGATGCCTAGTTTAATGAGGATTTTAAGACACAATAAACACCGTGATCTTCCTCAAAAGATATTCGAAGTAGGGTATGTTATCAGAGACAATAAGGTAGTACTTCATCTCTGTGCATTGGCAACAGCATCTAAGACTTCTTTTACAGAGATCAAATCTATAGCGGAATCTGTATTGAGGGAGACATCCACTAAATATTCGCTATCGCCGTGCGATTATTCAACTTTCATAGATGGAAGAGGAGCATTCGTCAACATCGAAGGAAAGGATGCAGGTTTATTCGGAGAAGTATCGCCGAAGGTTGTAGTTGATTTTGAGATTACGCATCCTGTGATAATGCTCGAATTAGATCTAACGCCGATAATATTAACGAAAGCTAACAGTCTGTTCTGATATCATGGATGTAGGTGAGAAGTTCCCGGAGTTTGTTCTTGCAGATGAGAACGGAGATATGTTGGATAGTAAGAACCTTCAGAATATCAGATATGTTTTATATTTCTATCCCAAGGATGGAACAGAAGGATGCACAAGAGAAGCTCAGGACTTTACTGCACTCTATACTAAATTCATGCTCAGGAACATTCCTGTGTTTGGAGTAAGTAAGAATACGCCCGCATCACACAGGAAGTTCAAGGATCATAACAATCTTAAAGTAAAACTTTTGAGTGATCCTGAACATATTCTTATGGAGAAGGTAGGAGCATACGGTGTTAAGATATCATATGGAAAAGAAGTTCAAGGCACTATACGTTCTACATATATTGTAGGAAAGGATGGCATCATTGAAGCATTTTGGAATAATGTAAAGGTATCCGGTCACGCTGCAAAGGTATTGGAGAAGGCAATATCTTTGAATAAGAAGTGATTAGAGTAATTTATTCATCTCTTTAAGAATAGAATCCGCATTTCCTATTACACTTATATCGGCTATTTCGTGAATAGGCGCCTCAGGATCTATATTTACAGCTATTACACGTTTTGCAGGCCCTATTCCTGCTTTATGCTGAATAGAACCAGATATTCCGAATGCCATGTAGATGTCAGGGAATACATTGTTTCCAGATTGTCCGACCTGTCTGCTTTGAGGGAACCAACCTCTTTCTACCAGGGCTCTAGAACATGACACCATTCCGCCGAGTTTCTTTGCTATGGATTCTGCTACAGCTACGGATTCCTTTTCTTTGATACCGTTTCCTAAAGAAATGAGTATTTTGGCTCTTGTTATATCATAATCCACAGAAATTATCCTTTCAGATGAGATTATATTCTTGTAATTAGACCCGTAGTATTGACGGTAGATCACTGTGCCCTCCCTTCCTATCATAGGTTCAGGCATAGGGAATGTTCCCGGACGAACGGTTGCCATCTGAGGGAAATGATCGCATGAGATCGTAGCTATGATGTTGCCTCCAAACGCAGGTCTTGTCATCTGTAAGAAACGACCATCCATTTTCAGCTCAGTACAGTCTGCGGTCAATCCTGTACCTAATGAAGCTGCTAAGCGCGGGGCTAATTCTCTTCCTCTGGGTGTTGCTCCCATGAGTACTACAGCAGGCATGACGCGGTTACAGAGATCGACAAGCATCTCGCAGTATACTTCTGGTTGGAACTGTATCATCTTCTTATCTTTGATATGATAAAGTGTATCTACGCCATAAGAGAATATTTCACCATACAACACTTTAAGTTCCGTATCTCCGAATATGACACCGAATATGCGGCCATCTGAAATTTCTTGCAGTTTCCCTAGTATTTCTTTTGAAGAGTCATTCATCATTATGGTATTTCCATCATTGATGACCTCTATCCAGACAAGAGACCCTTCTGCCGGGGACTGATTCAGATTATACTCGGATAACATTCCAGGAGGAAGTCCTGTCTTATCCCTGTCGCAAGAACCGCCTGAACATGATTCACATCCCATCATAGCACCTCTTTGATCAGTAGTTTTGCTGCTTCTGATGGGTCGGTCCCGTCTATTATCTTTCCACTGTGTTCATATCTGGGAGAATATGATGACTCGATCTTGGTTTTGGAACCTTTGATTCCCACAGAGTACATACCGAGGCCCAAAGCTATTCTGTCAAGGGTTTTGATCTCTATGTTCAAAGCTTTTATGTGATCTGATATAGAAGGTACACGTCTGTTGATATCTCCTATGGACACAGATAGCACGGAACCTTTAGGTACTGTACATACACGTATTTCGTCGTTGTAATTCTGCGTTACTTTAATCGTATCTGAAATAATTATATTTTCAGAATAACAAAACTGTTGGACATTCAGCATTGCCGCTGTTTCGGCAGGGACCTCTGCAGTATCTCCGTCAGCTGCTTGTTTTCCACAGAATATTAGATCATAATCAGCTGCGAATTTGCGGATGAATGCAGTGAGTGTTCTAGAAGTGGCGAAAACATCTGCTCCCGCGAATGCTTTGTCTGAGAGAAGATATGCTTCATTTGCGCCTAGCTCCAGGCATCTGAATATTGATTCTTTGGCTTGAGGGGGGCCCATAGAGACTACAATGACCGAATCTTCGGGTTTTCTTATTCTGCATACCATATCTAGTGCATATTCGCAGTATGGATCCAATATCGACGGTACACCTTGCCTGATTAAATTTCCATTTTCATCCACTTTTATCCTAGTGGTGTCAGGGACCTGTTTTACCAGTATCACATATTTCATTATTCCACCACATTACCAGGACAGAAGATCCAATTCGGATCCAATTCCCTCTTTGTTTTCTTTATATCTTCAACGCCTTGTTTTCCATAGAGGAGTTCGATGTATTCCGATTTTATCTTTCCGATACCATGTTCGGCACTAGGGGAGCCTCCTAATTCAATGGATCTTAAAGCTAGAGTGCGATATGCTTTCTTTGCCTTTGATAAATCATCCATAGATTTCAGTATTATCTCTACATGAAGATGTCCGTTGCCTATGTGTCCGAATATAACATATTCTAGTTTTTTGGACGTTAATACTTCCGAATATGAATCGATCATTTCATCAAGATGGTCCAAAGGAACGGACATATCCGTCCCCATCTTGTGCATTCCAGGCATAGAACCTTTTAGACTAGCTACGTATTCGAATATTGTTTGAGGTACGGAATGTCTGAATGCAAAAAATCTTTCCCGGTCTTTGAGCTCATGTCCGCACCAGCTGTGATCTAGGGATCCACCATATATTTTTGCTATTTGACTTAGTTCATTGTATTTCGAAACGATGTTTTCATCGTTGGATATGTCAAAGAATATAGCAGAACCTGCATAATCTGGAATGTCAGGCATTTTTGTGAATTTAGGATCGTTCTTCTTCGACTTTCTTATTAGGTTAAGGGAGCCCGTATCAAAGAATTCAATGAATTCTGGATCAATATGTGAATTTACGAATTCTTTGACAAAATTATATGCGTTATCATCACTAGGGAAGAATATGATATTAGACATCAGAGGATGCCATTCTGTGATGTATATGTCAGCTTCTGTAATGATGCCGAACATACCTTCACTACCTATGAACAGGTCTATAAGGTCCATATCTGGGCCGGTCATCAATCCTGTTGTATTCTTCACATCTCTGTTGAATTCATATGATGGAATATGAACTGTGATATTTTTTCCATCGACAGGTATTGAGAAAACTCTGTTCTTTGCTTTGATCTCCCCTCTCAAGATATCCAGTACATTTCCATCTGAAAGGATTATCCTTATCCGTCTGACCCAATCTCTTGTAGGTCCATATTTGTATGTTCTTGGTCCTGATGCATTAGTGGAAATATTACCGCCTATGGAACCGTTGAGTTCTGTTGGGTCAACCGGGTAAAAATAATCTGTTCTTTCAGATAGTATGCATTCTATAGCATCATCTGTGATATTTTGAAGTTCAGAATAAAGTTTTTTTCTGATGATTTCATTCAGATCTTTTACAGTTACTGCAGCCTGGGTCCTTATAAAATATCCTTTATCATCTTTTCCTATACCAATAATCTTATTGAATTTCTCCATAGAAACGATATCGCCTTCTTTTGGAACGCATCCCCCACATACTCCTGTCCTCATTGCAGAAATAGTCAGGGGGGTCTTCGAAGAATTGTGTGATACGACGATTTTAACGACATCTTCCTCATCATCTGGAATAAACAGCATATCCGCTGCACCTGATAGTTTCGATTCATCTGTTAGGTATGGTGAATCAGATTCTAGTTTACGTGAATGTATCATATGTCATTCATCCCATAACCTAGGTATCATTGCAGCTGTGACCGACTGTTCTGTTAGATTTTTTCTGTCCAGAAGGCCTTTACTGAGAAGTCCTACCGCGCCTTGTTTTTTTCCAATATCGATGTTGCCGTAGATTTCGTGAACTGCATCTCCCACAGTGTAACCGTTGCGGACAAGATCTGCAACCTTATCCGGATATCTGAATCCGCATCCTGTTCCAATCGTCATCTTCCCTTCACGATCTAATATCGCACAATACTGATAATCATATAACCCGTCAAGTTTTTCGAATACACCCGCTTCGATACCTACTGACATCATATGCGTTCCAATTGCACTTTTGGCTCTGTTGATAGCACCAAGTCTTGTCTCATTTTCAAAAGGTTGAGGAGGAACTCCACTGTTTGCATCTATGGCTGTTATCTTTACATCTCCATATACGCGTTCCATCACTGTACGGACCGCTTCGATCTTTATGTGATTAAGTGATCCGACAGCAATATCCATAACATTGGATTCACCGTTCCTTGCATATCTTCCTTTTAATATGCCCGTAGAACTGATTTTTTCACCGTCTGAGGATATTCTTAAGGGCATTACACATAATTCAAGTGGTCTGATGCCTCTGCTTTTTCTTTCTTCATTAAGTTTTTTTCCGTTATCAAGTGTTTCTTCTGATACCACGAGAATATCCACTTTATCCATCTTGTCTAAAGGACCATATATAGTATCTATTTCTACAATCGACCACGGTTTGGTCTTATTTGAAAGATAATTTTCTAATTCTTTTTTTCTTAGATATAGTGGAATAATATCTGACCTGTTCAAAGAGGCCATGCAATCCGTAGTAATGCCTATGAAGACCTCATCCCCGATGTCGAATGCTCTATCGATAAGTTCTTTATGACCGCTGTGAAGAATATTGAAAGTTCCTGCAACTGCTGAGAACATAATATCACTCAAATTCCGGTAACCAGAAGGAGTGCAATGGTTGCTACGATTATTACAACCCAGACAATCATGTATTTTCCGAGTTTACCCCGAGCTTCCTTTCCTGCTGAGTTTTTGCATCCATCACTACAGAAGTAGCCTTCGCCGATGAATGCTTTGCCGCAGACCGTGCAATGTCTGTGTTGCGGTATCTTCTCAGAGAAATTTTCCATGATACTGAATCATCGTATAGGATAAAAAACTTAGGAACATCTTCTGTCCATCTCATTGTGAACAATGATTATACAATGATCCGCATGAAGGCTACGGGGCCCTATTGATATTTTTTCTGGATTTTTTTCGAGTAAAATATTCTCTTCTTCGTCGGTGAGGTCCCGATTGTCCCCCAACACAAATACAGGATTTTCGGGGAATTCATAGGCTCTGCAATCTTCTCCATCTTCTTTCAGATATACGAAAGATCCAATTTCGGAAAGTTTGTTTATGACCTTTTCAAATGACATTCTGGAAACATATACTCCGGGTGACGATTTTACTTCTTCATCGATAGATACTTTTTTTAGAAGTGCATTTCTGATGAGAGATGATGTGCTTCTTTCATCTGGATTAAGATATCTTATATCTTCACCGGAAAATCTAACGGTCTTTGGGGCATCATTTCCGCCTTCTAATACAAGATAGACTTGAACATCCTTTCTCAGATCATGGGATAGAAAGAATCCCGAATTGATGCATCTGCACATGATATCTAATCTGCCAGCTCCCCCAGAAATGTCGTCTAATTTAAAATCTCCAGATGTTGAGGCTTTGTGGCCTGTTATGACGAAATATTTCATGGGAATCACTGATTATCGTTGCCGTTCTGCAGATCCTGCAGGCCTTCCATGTCCATTCCGCCGAATTGCTTCATCATCTGTTTGCGCATCTTACGATCCTTCCCGATGGAACCCATCATTTTTTTGCTCTGGTTGTATTGTTTCAATAGTTCACGTACATCATGGCCTGCAACACCTGAACCTTGAGCAATCCTGTCGATGCGTTTTCCTTTTATGGAATTCGGTTCGTCTTTCTCATACTGTGTCATGGAATCCATTATGACGCGGTATTTAGCGAGCTTTTTTTGAGATGCTTCATAATCGATTTTGTCTTCCATCTTGTTCATTCCTGGAATCATCGACATAACTTTCTGTAGAGGTCCCATTTTGGTGACGGCAGCCATCTGCTGATACATATCGCTGAGGGTGAATCTTCCAGAAAGCATATTTCTAGCTACCTGTTCCAGCGCATCATCTTCTCCGATTTCTTCTTTGGCGATCTGCATAAGCGAAGCGAGGTCGCCCATTCCCAATAATCTGGATATGAATCTGTCTGCATTGAATGCTTCGAGATCACGTATGTGTTCCCCTGTACCGAGGAATACAATCCTTGCATTGGTCTTAGCAATAGCTGAAAGTGCTCCACCGCCCCTTGCAGTACCATCCATTTTGGTAAGTATGACACCTGTTACACCCACTGCGTTGTGGAATGCTTCTGCCTGTGGTCCAGCTTGTTGGCCGACCTGTGAATCCAGAACAAGTATTCTTTCGTCAGGTTTGGCGATATTTGCGATATCTTTGATTTCCTGAATGAGATCATTTTCCAGAGCATGACGTCCGGAGGTATCGATAATGATGATTTTCTTATCAGAGAATTTAGTAAGACCGTTCTTTACGATCTTCGATGCATTTTTTTCACCAGGTTCACCGTAAACATCAGCATTGACTTTTTCTCCTAGTTGTTTTAATTGATCTAAAGCTGCAGGCCTGTAAACGTCTGCTCCAATAAGACCGACTGTGAATCCTTTTTTGATGAAATAATTGGCTAACTTACCTGTGGTAGTGGTTTTACCTTGTCCGTAAAGACCGACCATCATAATGGTCTGCGGTTTAATGGCAAGACCATCTCCGTTGTCGAGAAGGTTTACAAGTTCCTTGTAGATAATATTGATAACGAAATCTTTAGGGCTTTTTCCTGCCGGAGGTTCTTCATTAAGTGCACGCTCCTGTATTTTGTTGGTTAATTCCAAAACAAGCTGAACATTGACATCTGCCTGAAGTAGTGCGCGCTGAAGCTCGCGGGTCACATCTTTGATAAGATTCTCATCTATTGTTGAAGAGTTACTGATGTGTTCTACGACACCCCTTAATGATTTTCCCAAACCTTCCAGCACCATGTAATCGTACCTAGATAGTGTCGATAATATTTATTTGAATTGCAAGAAATTAAAAGTGCGGGAATAGGCCAGCCAGTCAGAAGGGATGGGATGCACTCTACAAAACTGACCTGTCTCCCCGTGGTTGGTTATGTGTCAAGAATCTATATAAAGATTGTTAAAATAATTCGATGTTTGTTGGGCTATACGGGTTTGATCCATATTCATAGCTCAAAATTAAAGAGTTTAATTAAGGGGTTTGATCTGCCATAATATGCTGGCAAGTGATTTGAAATCACAGATAGCCAGATTTCTGAAGGGCCATAAGGTCGTCGGTACTGAGTTTCTCTCCGGCCTTGAATTTCTCGAAGATCTCTTTTGCCTCTTTCTTGGATTCAGTGTCGACTCTCTTTTTCTTAGCTGCGGATTTTTTGTTCCTGTAGCCTGCGACATCCTTATCCATTTCGTGGACAGATTTGATTTGTTCGATGTGCTTCTTGTGCTCTTCGTCTGCTGCCTGTTTGCACTCAATGAATTTGCCCTGAGCTGCATCTGCCTCTTTTCTGAGTGCATCTGCCTCTTCATACAGTTTCAACATTTTGTCATGAGCTGTCTGAGCCTGCTCTGCGAACTCCGATACTTGGTGGTGACAGGCCTCTGCCTGTACTTTTGCATCTCTGAGTTGCTGAACGATTTCGCGGACTTCTCCGCTCTGCTCGACAGTTTTTTCTTTTTCATCGATCTGACGTGCAAGGACTGAGATCTGTTTAACAATCTCATTCTCTTTATCTTTGCCAAGTGATTTGGTCTGTTGGGTATACTCTAGATCTTGAAGTTGCTTTTTGAGCTGTCTGACAGATACTTCGCTTTTTTCCTCAGCGGTCTTTTCAGGCCTGAGGGCATTGATCTGTTCTTTCAGGGTTGAAACCTTCTGATTCCATTCATCCCTTACAACTTTTGTTTCTCTGACCTTCTGGTTAAAGGAGTCACGTTCTTCCCTGCACTTTCCTGCCTCATCGACAAGCTCACGTACACGAGAGTTTAATGCGTCTCTCTTAGATTTCCAGTCTTTGGTCTGATTGTTCAGATCGTCTCTCAAGCGCCTGTGTTTTTCGGCGTCATTGTTGACGATGCTGCGTTTCTGCTCAAGGTCTTCCAGGTTTTCTGCTGAGACTGGTTCAGTTGATTCTGAACTTACATTCTCTTCAGTTGCGGCCTCAACGGGGGCCTCGCTTACCTGTGCTTCCTGTTCTACAAGAACATCGGCTGTCTTTTCTTCGACTGCCGGCTGTTGGTTTTCCTGAGAATCAATCTGCTGTATTTCCTCCACAAACTCTTCCATAAATCATCACTCAATATTCGACTTGGCCATAATCAAAAGCATGGCCCACTCTATTCGCACTATAAAGCATGTTACTTATAAGGGTTTCGACAAATAAAATGCCATTCTATCAAGCAAATACACGACATTTATATTTTATTGACAAAGATGTCGGATTCATGTAACCAGATAGATGTAAATCTTCTAGGATATTGCATTGTACTTTTTAAATCAATTGCGTGAGTTTGACAGATTATAAATAATGTAATGCAATCCTACAGCCGATTCAAATGAATGATTGTATCTGCCCGCTCGATTATAGGTACGGACGTAAAGAGATGAAGTCCATCTTCACCGAAGAGAGCCGTATCCAGTACCAGATGAATGTTGAGGCCGCATTGGCTAGAGCTCATGCTTCTCTTGGAACCATCAGTACAGATGATGCTGATGAGATAACACGTGTAGCAAGTCTTGATGTCGTTCAGGTCTCCAGAATAAAGGAGATTGAGAAAGAAACGAATCATGATTTGATGGCAATGGTCAAAGCAATGACTGAACAATGCAAGGGAAATGCTGGAAAGTATGTTCATCTGGGAGCTACATCGAACGATATAGTAGATACGGCAACAGCACTTCAGATCAGAGACGGATTGAAGATTGTTCAGGCAGATATTGATACTCTTCTATACACATTCGCAACAATTTCAAAAAGGGAAAGAGATACATTGGAGATTGGAAGGACACACGCACAGTTTGCCATCCCCATAACATTTGGATTTAAGATCGCAGGATATATAGCAGAGCTTCTGAGACACAAAGAGAGACTTCAGCAGATAATGCCTAGGGCATGTGCTGGAAAGATGGCGGGAGCAGTTGGTACCGGTGCAGCATTGGGTAAGAACTTCAGGAAAATACAGACTGAAGTCATGGCAGATCTTGAAATTACATTCGAACCAGCAGCAACACAGGTTGTGGGACGTGACAGATACACAGAACTCATATGTCTGCTTGCCAACATAGCAACTTCACTAGAGAGATACGGAACAGAGGTCAGGAATCTTCAGAGGTCCGAGATCGCAGAGGCATCAGAAGCTTTCAATGCTGAAAAACAGGTTGGAAGTTCAACAATGGCCCAAAAAAGGAATCCCATAAATTCAGAAAACGTCTGTGGATTGGCACGTGTTCTCAGAGGATTCGTCACTCCCACATTTGAAAATCAGGTACTCTGGCACGAAAGAGATCTTTCCAACTCATCTGCAGAGAGATTCACACTTCCGCACGTATTTGTTTTGATAGATGAGATGCTTTTTAAGATGAACAAGGTCTTCACGGGTCTCGAGATTCACTCTGATAAGATGCTCAGGAATATCGAATCTGCAAAAGGGCTAATCATGGCAGAACCTGTAATGATGAAATTAACAGAAAAAGGTCTAGGCAGACAGGATGCACACGAGATTGTACGCGAAGCATCCATGGTAGCGGTGGAAAAGGATATAAATCTCAGAGAAGCACTTCTAGAAAGAGAAGATGTTAAGAAGGTTCTTACAAAAGAAGAGATTATCATCGTTATGGATCCTGCTAATTATGTTGGAGCATCCGGAGAGATCGTAGACATGATGATCGCTGATGTTGAGCAGGCGTTGGGTAAAAAGGTGTGATGATGGCCGCATTCTCTGAACACAAGAAGGCTAGTATGAAATATGGGCTCATCATCGGTGCTGCTGCCGGTCTTTTCATATTTTTCGCATTTTACGCTCTCAACCCGTCTTTTGTGTACTTATTCTTCATCCCTATCGCGGCAGCGATGGGATGGGCTTCACAGTACGTCAGAGATGAGAAAGATGACGAAGAAGACTAATTCAAATTCTCTCTCCAGCCTTCGGGCCGGATGAGACGTAGAATATATCGGTTATTGTAAATTTTACCAGATTCTTGACAGGATAGGTCTCTTTGATTTTATGAGCCATATCTGCAGCCGCTATGTGATCTGGTGTACCATTCTCAATAGATATCTTTCCTTTTATCTGATAGCTGTCTTTGCATTCAGGATTCCAAACGTATAATGATGCTACTGGATTCTCTTTCATGTTGGCAAGTGTTTTTTTGAAGAAGTTATCAATTATCCATATTGTGTTATCATCATGTATAAGCACAAAACCCACAGGAACAACGTTGGGTATACCAGATTTAGATGCTGTGGCCACTGCGAAGATTTTCTGTTTTTTCATCTCTTCCTTTATTTCAGATGTAAGTTTACAAGTCATTGTGATCTTTTCTGGAATTGAAACAAGAGTATATTTATATTCCTGATTTTACCGTACATCAAAGTTTATATCCTTTGCATCAATGAACGGTCATACAATGGGCTAGTAGATCAGCCCGGTAGATCGCTTCGTTCGCAACGAAGAAGTCGCGAGTTCGAATCTCGCCTAGTCCACCATTGTTTCTATTTTTAAGTTGATTTGAATTGATTGTGACCATCGATCTATTCCACGGATTATTAGCTGTTCCATCCGTAATCATTATAATTTCGGATCTAATTTTTCTGGAAATTATAATTTATACTTGTTCCATCCGTCAATACGCTCAGGTTTTAGGAGACCTACTTCATCATAATAACGCAATGTCTTAACAGACACCTTTGCCATTTTAGAGAACTCTCCGATACGATACTGCATAATGCATCATTCCTCTTTGAGTCTATAATCATTGTCAGGTTCCAGTTAGGGGAGGGTTTCATCACATGATTAATACGAAATCATCTTAGCAAATAAACGCCATCGAACCATCGTGTATGATTTTGATTCAATGTTATGAACAGAATATATTGGTTAATCTGGTTTTTCGTCTTTATAAACGTTTGGATTGATTCCATTTTTATTGTGTTGAATATGATAAATTCATGTTGTTTCATCAGTATTATTTCAGATATCATCGATATTATCAATTTTTTTAATTCAAAGATGTTTTTTATCATTTATGTTGTGTCTGAATGCCGATACGTTACGTTATCGTTATTTATGTTGGATTATATTTCCAACTGATAGATATGATATCAGTCAGTAAAGCAATACTTGTGGTTAGTTTCGGAACAAGCTATAACGATAGTCGCACGAGGACAATCGGAGCAATCGAATCGATGATAGCAGATAAATATTCTGATTGGGATGTGAGACGCGCTTTCACAAGTAAGATGATCATCAAGAAATTAGCAGAACGTGATAACGAAAGAATAGATTATGTGTCCGATGCTTTGGAAAGACTTGTTTCTGACGGCATTAAAGATGTGATCGTACAACCGACACACATCATGAACGGATTAGAATATGATGATGTAGTCAGAATAGTTGATGAATACAAAGGGTCATTTGATTCATTATCATTGGGAAAACCTTTGCTTACGACAGAAGAAGATTTTGATCATGTTGTTTACGCAATAGGTTCTTCATTGGTGGCGGAAGCTCATAGTATCGCAGGTAAGGATACAGCTGTAATTCTAATGGGACATGGTAGCGAGCATTTTTCAAATGCCGTTTACAGTCAATTATATTTGAAGCTCAGATTAAACGGATACCAAGATGTTCACGTTACAACCGTTGAAGGATTTCCTTCGTTTGAAGACACCATCGAACTCATGAAAGAAAAAAGGTATGAAAATGTAGTTCTTTTCCCGTTCATGCTGGTTGCGGGCGATCATGCTAGTAATGATATGGCTGGCGATGACAGTGACTCATTGAAATGTATTTTGAAGAGACATGGTTATAACGTGCACTGCGTGATAAAGGGACTCGGTGAATATAATGAATTCAAAGAACTTTTCCTTGCACATTTAGACGAGGTTATCTGTAATTTTTGAACAATATATCGGCCACGCTATTTCATTATAATACTTTCTAATGGCATTTGATTGTTTCTAGGTTGATAAAATTATAGATGAACTAAAACATACATCAATGTAGTTAAATATATACATGATGTATGTTTAAGGTTATTATAGAAGGCATTAGAACCTGCATTTCTAGTGTCTGATGTCGTTGAGGAAGTAATAAAATGATCAGCCCCAGTATTGAAGAGATAGGGAAATTGGCCAACAGAGGTGCATATAAAACAGCACCCGTTAGCACAGAGACCCCTTCTGGCGAAAAGACGCCGATCGATGTCCTTCGCATTTTAAAGAACATTTCAAGCCACTGCTACATATTGGAGTCTGTGGAAAATGATGCAACATGGGGAAGATACACCTTCTTAGGTTATGATCCAAAGATGTCGTTAACATGTGTAAATGGAAATATGAAGGTGGATGCGTTATCATTTGAAACAAATGATCCTGGAAAATACATAGGACAAGTATTAGATGAATACAGGAGTCCGCGTATGGATTACCTTCCTCCTTTTTCGGGAGGATTCGTTGGATATTTCTCATATGATTATCTGAAATATTCTGAACCCATATTGAATCTGGATGCTGAAGATACTGAAGGATTCAAAGATGTAGATATAATGCTTTTCGACAAGGTCATCGCCTTCGATAATCTGGAAAATAAGATCGTATTCATCGTGAATATCGATCTTTCTGATGTTGAGACGAATTACAACAAGGCCGTGTTAGATCTGCAGCAGATGGTAGACCTTGTGAACAACGGCAAACAGAAAGAGGACGAACCAGGAAAGATGCTGACTGAATTGAAACCTCTTTTCGACAAGGAAAGATATTGCGCTATGGTTGAGACAGCAAAGCGCCACATCAGAGAGGGAGATGCATTCCAGATGGTCCTATCAAATCGTTTGGAAGCTGAATACGAAGGAAGTCTGCTCAATACATATTGTGCATTGAGAAAACTTAATCCTTCTCCGTATATGTTCTACTTCTCAGGTTCAGATATGGAAGTGGCTGGTGCATCCCCCGAAACATTGGTCAAACTCAAGGACGGGATCTTACATACATTCCCTCTGGCAGGCACACGTCCGAGAGGAAAGACGAAAGAAGAAGACAAAGCTTTGGAAATGGACCTTTTATCTGATACTAAAGAACTTGCAGAACATAATATGCTTGTAGACCTCGGAAGGAACGATATCGGCAAGATAAGCAAATTCGGTACGGTCAAGGTAGAAAAATATCATTCCATAGAACGCTTTTCTCATGTGATGCACATAGGTTCTACAGTTCGCGGAGAAATACGTGAAGAATTCGATGCACTCGATGCATTGGATGCCGTATTGCCTGCAGGAACGCTTTCCGGAGCACCTAAGATAAGAGCATGTCAGCTGATAAATGACATTGAGAACAATAAACGCGGAATATACGGCGGAGCCATAGGGTATATCGACTTCACTGGAAATCTGGATACATGTATCGCAATCAGAATAGCATACAAAAAGAACGGAAAGGTCTTTATAAGGACCGGTGCAGGGATAGTTGCTGATTCAGTACCTGAGAAAGAACATCAGGAATGCATAAACAAGGCGGCCGCAGTAGTAAAAGCACTCAAAATGTCGGAGGAATAAGGATGATACTTCTTATTGATAATTATGATAGTTTTTCTTATAATCTGTATCAACTGATCGGTTCTATAGATCCTGACATAAAAATTGTCAGAAATGATAAGATAACACTCGATGAGATCGAGAAAATGAACCCGGCTGCGATAGTATTGTCACCCGGACCAGGAAGGCCCGAAAATGCAGGCATATGTATAGATGTAATACGCAGATTTGGAAAGAGCATACCGATATTGGGAGTTTGTCTCGGACATCAGGCCATATGCGAGGCCTATGGCGCAACTGTATCGTATGCAAAAACACAGATGCACGGTAAACAGTCGATTGTGAGATTATACACTGAAAGTCCAATATTCAGAGAATGTCCGGAAAGTGTTCCGGTAGCACGTTATCACTCTCTTGCAGTTGTTCAGGAAACTCTCCCCTCATGTCTTAGAACAATAGCCAAGAGTGATGATGGGGAGGTCATGGCTGTGTGCCACAGAAGTTATGACGTTTATGGGGTTCAGTTCCATCCGGAGTCTATAATGACACCCAATGGGGAACAAATGATGCGCAACTTCCTCAAAATGATAAAGAGAGGATATCATGATTAAAGAAGCAATAATCAAGATAGTCGATAAAAAGGATCTCACATATGATGAAGCCTATCAGGTAATGAATGAGATCATGACTGGGCAGACAACTCAGATTCAGAATGCGGCATTTCTCGCTGCGTTGAGTACAAAGAATACCAATGCAGAGACCATAGACGAGATAACAGGTTGCGCTGCGGCTATGAGAGAACATTCCACGAAGGTCAAGCACGATCTCAATGTTATGGATATAGTCGGTACAGGCGGTGATGGATCACAGAGCTTCAATATCTCGACCACATCTGCATTGGTGGCTGCAGCAGCCGGTGTAAAGATAGCAAAACATGGAAATCGTGCAGCCTCATCGAAATGCGGAACAGCTGATTGTTTAGAGGCATTGGGAGTGAATATAGATCTCTCACCTCAGAAATGTGTTGAAATGCTAGATAAAATAGGAATATGTTTCATTTTTGCACAAAAATATCATACATCGATGAGGTATGTCGGTTCAATAAGGAAAGAATTGGGATTTCGTACGGTGTTCAATATCTTGGGCCCTCTGACTAATCCGGCATCGCCGTCCATGCAACTTCTAGGAGTATACAGTGAGTCTTTGGTAGAGCCTTTGGCAAAAGTACTGATCAAATTAGGTGTAGAACACGGAATGGTAGTCTACGGACAGGATAAATTAGATGAGATTTCTATCTGCGCCCCGACTACAGTTTGCGAGATAAAGAATGGGCATCACAGATCGTTCGAGATATCTCCTGAAGATTTCGGTCTCCCGATAGGTAATAAAGAAGAACTTGTCGGAGGAACACCTGTTCAGAATGCAGCTATAACTCATTCTATATTGAATGGAGACAAGGGAACCTGTCGTAATGCTGTATTAATAAATGCAGGTTCAGCATTGTATCTGGCTGGCAAGGCAGTTGACATAGGCCACGGTATAGATCTTGCAATGAAGACTATAGACAGTGGTGCAGCTGTTTCGAAATTAGAAGAATTCATAGAAGTCTCAAACGCGTGATATACACATGACGAACATTCTACAGACGATAGCAGAATATGCGAAGGTCCGTGTCAGTGAATCCAAAAAATATGTGTCCCTTGAAGAAATGAAAACCTTAGCATTGTCTATGGAATGTGATAACGGATTCCTGTTTGAGAAAGCTCTATCTAACGATGACATATCTTTCATATGTGAATGCAAACAAGCTTCTCCGTCTAAAGGAAAGATAACAACAGAATATCAATTTGAAAAAATAGCTAAGGAATACGAGGCCGCCGGCGCTTCATGCATATCTGTATTAACTGAACCAAAATGGTTTTTAGGAGACAATCAACATTTGAAGAAGATATCAGAGGTCGTATCAATACCATGTTTGAGAAAGGATTTCACAGTTGATGAATACATGATCTACGAAGCAAAGACACTCGGTGCTTCGGCAGTATTGCTGATATGTTCGATAACAGATAACGACGATCTTAATAGATATATAGGAATCTGCGATGATCTGGGTCTTTCTGCATTAGTAGAAGCACATAACGCAGAAGAGATATCATCTGCAATAGACGCGGGTGCAAGGATAATAGGTGTAAACAATAGGAATCTGAGCGATTTCACCATCGATATCGATAACAGCAGGAGATTGAGAGAGATGGTACCAAAAGATATCCTATTCATAGCCGAGAGCGGTATAAACAGTTCTAATGATGTGGATATTCTTCGCGCATCCAAAGTAAACGGTGTGCTCGTCGGAGAGACGCTGATGCGTGCTAATGATAAAAAGAGAAAACTCGATGAATTGAAAGGTGTTCTATGACAAAGATCAAGATATGCGGCATCAGGACATCTCAGGATGTGGAATACATCAATGCATTGCTACCTGATTATGCAGGATTTGTATTCTATGATAAAAGCCACAGATATGTCACGCCCGAAACAGCAGCCAATCTACGTTCTTTAATGGATCGCAGGATACTAAGTGTCGGAGTATTTGTTGATCATTCTGCTGAATTCATAGTAGAATTGGTGAAAAACGGAACTATCGACATAGTACAGCTACATGGTAATGAAGATGATGCGTTCATAGAGACGATACGCAAAATGATAGACGTACCAATAATGAAAGCATTCGGAATAAGTAACAGGAATGATTTCGAGAAAGCGATCTTATCTGCTGCTGATATAATATTGTTTGATAACGGAACGGGTGGTACAGGTGAACAATTCAATAGAATTTTCATAGATAAGGACTGTCGTCCGTTTTTCTTTGCAGGAGGATTAGACTCATACAACGTATCTGAGGTTGTAAGATCATTCCACCCTTATGCCGTTGATATAAGTTCCGGAGTAGAGACGGATGGAAGCAAGGACAGTCAGAAGATGAAGCAGTTCATAGATGCTGTTAGATTTAATACAGAAGATGAATAAATGACGAAGAAAGGAAGATTCGGAGAATACGGGGGACAGTATATACCAGAGACCCTGATGAATGCGGTCATCGAATTAGAGAAAGCATATGGTCATTATAAAACGGATCCGGAATTTGTTTTTGAATTAGATAAGCTCCTCAAAGAGTATGCAGGAAGGCCCAGCAGGTTGTATCTTGCAGAAAGGATGACAAATGATCTGGGCGGTGCGAAGATCTATTTGAAACGTGAGGATATGAATCATACTGGCGCACATAAAATAAACAATGTGCTGGGACAGGCATTATTGGCTAAGAAGATGGGTAAGACCCGTTTGATAGCCGAGACCGGGGCTGGACAGCATGGAGTGGCTACTGCTACGGCAGCTGCGTTGATGGGAATGGAGTGTGTAGTATTCATGGGCAAGAACGACATGGAACGTCAGGCTCTCAACGTTTACAAGATGAGGCTTCTAGGAGCCGAAGTGATCCCTGTGGAATCAGGTACCGGAACACTCAAAGATGCTGTTTCCGAAGCTATGCGCGAATGGACAAATCGCATAGAGGATACTCATTTTTGTCTCGGGTCTGTTATGGGGACCCATCCGTTCCCGATGATAGTCAGGGATTTTCAAAGTGTGATAGGTAAAGAGATAAAACAGCAGATCATGGAAAAAGAAGGCAGACTTCCAAATGCGATAATAGCATGTGTCGGAGGAGGTTCCAATGCTATCGGTTCATTCTACGAGTTCATCAACGACGAGAATGTTCGTTTGATCGGTTGTGAAGCAGCAGGACGCGGAATAGATTCATTTGAGACCGCCGCCACCATAAATACCGGACGCGTGGGGATATTTCATGGAATGAAATCTTATTTCTGTCAAGATGAATATGGTCAGATCGCTCCTGTTTATTCGATATCGGCAGGATTGGACTATCCCGGTATTGGACCTGAGCATGCGTGGTTACATGATATTCATCGGGCAGAATATGTTCCAATTACAGATGAGGAAGCAGTCAATGCTTTCGAATATCTTTCGAAAATGGAGGGTATAATCCCCGCAATAGAATCAGCACATGCTTTAGCATATGCCATGAAGATAGCTCCAGATATGAAAAAGGATGACATATTGGTAGTTACACTCTCAGGTCGTGGCGATAAGGATTGTGCAGCCATCGCAAGATATAGAGGGGAGGATGTTGAAGAATGAGCAATATCAAAGACGCATTTGCCAACGGTAAAGCATTCATTGCATTCATCACATGCGGGGATCCAGACATCGAGACAACTAAAAAAGCAGTAAAGGAAATGGTCAGAAATGGTGCGGACCTCATAGAATTGGGAATTCCTTTCTCGGATCCGACAGCGGAAGGACCTGTGATACAGGCTGCCGATGTACGTGCTTTGAAAAACGGGATCACAACTGACAAGATCTTCGATATGGTCCGGGAGATACGTAAGGATATCAAAGTGCCTATCGTGTTCATGACATATGCGAATGTGGTGTTCTCTTATGATTCTGATAAGTTTATCTCAATATGCAGGGATATCGGCATCAATGGCCTGATTTTACCAGATGTACCATTCGAAGAAAAGGATGAGTTCGATCCGATATGCCGTAAATATGGATTAGACCTCATATCATTGATCGCACCCACATCCGAAGATCGTATATCGATGATAGCCAAAGAGGCTAAAGGGTTTGTATACATAGTCTCTTCTTTAGGAGTCACAGGCACAAGGACCGAGATAACCACGGATATAGGATCAATGGTAAAACTGGTAAGGAAGAGTACGGATATCCCTTGTGCGGTTGGATTCGGTATCTCAAAGCCGGAGCAAGCGGCGAAAATGGCTGATTTGAGCGACGGTGTTATCGTAGGAAGCGCCATCATCAAGATCGTTGCCGAAGAAGGTAGAGATTCTATTTCTCACATAGGTGAATATGTGAAATCTATGAAGGATGCGATTCGTGATATTTGAGATGTGAAACCATATCATGTTTACAATGTCTCCGAAAAATGATCGATTATTTCTATTTGTTCAATTGGTTTTTAAAAAGCAAAAATCTAAATAGGGCGTAATCCAAGACGGGGTCAAGTGACTATTGCATGGCGATGAGCAAAAAACAGTTATCAAAACAGAACAAAGTGAAGAAAGAGAAAGCAGAGAAACTCACTCAACAGGTAAACTCTGGAGATAACGGTGCAAAGAAAAAACTTGCTAAGCTCGAGAAGAAGATCAAGTAAACTATCCTAATTTTCGATAGTATATCTTCGTTTTATGATAGACGGAGAGATTGTATCTCTCTGTCATCCAAACATCAATTATTCACATACGTCCGCATAATTTTTTCGAATTTCTTATCGGATAATATCCGTTCGTCATAAATTCACCATTGTGGAACAAACTATATGATGTGAAGGGCGCATGTGCATTTTGAGCTTGTTCTGTCGTTTCAAAATAAATAGTTTCAAAAGGGACATCTTTATTCTTTGCGATGTTATTGATAATCTGAACACATTTTATTGTATACGGACATCAATTTGAATAATATCTGATAAAACCCCTCTTTTTGATGCGTGGTGTTTTGATTGTATTCTTGAAAAGTGGTCTTGAGAATTTTTATCAAATGGAAGATAAAATAATTCACAATACGATTTTGCTTTTACGTTCTCTTCATTGATTATGATAATCTGTATAATTAACGCATCGAAACATCATTCTTATCGATTAACATCTTTTATGATTTTCTTTTTTTAATTTACATTAAGTAACTTATTTATACTTTAATTACTATGTGTAATTTAACTTGCAGAACATGCAAGGGGGTAACAAAAATGAGCTTCAAAGACAAAATGGCAGAAATGAAACAGAACAGCGCAAAAAAGAAAGCAGAGAAGGCGAAGGTAAAAGCAGAGAAAAATGCAAAGAACTGAACTTTTTTTTGTATTCATCATTTTCTTTTTCCATGCCGTCATCCGGACAGCATGGAAATTTAATTAAAATCAATTCATCGATTCCAATTTTATAAGAATATTCTCACGATATATCCTGTTAAATCTAAATATCTCCTTGTTTGGATCGCTATCATTCATTTTTATTTTCATGAATGGATATAGACCCACAGCAAACGATATCTGATATAAGATGAAATCAACGGCAGTATCATCATCGATGCCGGGAATAAGACGTTTTGTTAATTCTTTAAGTATCTCAATATATTTTTTTATGATACTTTCTGGTCCGCTGTTATATTCAGCAGAAATCATCTTTTCAATGGACGAAGAATGAAGTGACAAAACATCCATGACTCTCTTGTTCTTCATCATGACATCGGTCCATAATGCAGCGACCTCTTCTTTCGTATATTCTACAGAAGGATTAAAATTATCTAAAAGATCATCACATAGGCGACTAAAATCTCTAAGAAGTATTTCTACAAGAATCTCATCCTTTGTTTTGAAGTATTTATATATCGCGGGACGCGTGATATTCAATCTTTTTGATATTTCTTCGAAAGTCAAACCGGGATAACGTAATTTGTCATACAATTCTACGGACACGTCAAGTATATCTGAAAATCTCTTTTCTTTATTCTCTTTGCTGCGTGCCCGCTTGAATTTCAGGTCCATAATTACGCTCCACGATGTGTTTTGCTATAATAAATGTTTACACTGTGTAAATTAAGTTATCGTTATGTACGTTGATATGTCAACGGTTAAATATGTTGTTGATATGTCAACTGGTATGAATATAGGGCTGCATGATATCTTTATACCACACCTGATGAAATCATATATGGATAAAAAGATGAATTCTAAAATAGAATCAATGGGCATTACTGCATCTCAGAGTTTTTTCATAGTTTCAATAGGCAAAAACGAAGGAACGTCTATGAAAGACCTTACTGCAGAGAGGTCTGTTGACAAAGCACTGACCACTCGTGCGGTGAAGCAACTTATGGAGACAGGATTCGTTGACAACATAAGTGAGTATCCTCAGAAATACAAACTTGTGCTTACCGAAAGAGGTCATGAAGCTGAGGTTTTGATATAGAAATCAATGCATGAAATCAGTGATGAATTACTCGGTAGTCTGACTGACGAAGAGGCCATATTACTGAAATCGATAATGAGTAAGATATATACGAAAATAAAGAGTGAACTCGGGGACGATAAAAGTTACCATGAGGCCAAGAAGGATTCAGAATGATACTTAAATACCTCAAAGGAAAGGAATGGGGCATCATAGTTGCATGTGTCGTCCTGATCGGACTGCAAGTCTATCTTGACCTGGAGATCCCTGGGTACATGTCTGCTATAACTAACATAATATCCACACACGGAACATCGGATATGGTTATGGCTGAGGGTTGGGGCATGATCGCATGCGCACTCGGAAGCCTTGTGTCATCCATCATCGTAGGTTATATGGCCACGTGGGTAGCAACATCATTATCAAAACGTCTTCGTGAATTGCAATTTGATAAAGTAGAATCATTTTCTATGGAGGAGATAAATAAATTCTCCACTGCAAGTTTGATCACGCGTTCTACAAATGACATAACACAGATACAAACGGCACTTGCTATGGGTCTTCAGATTACCATAAAGGCACCTATCTTGGCTGTTTGGGCAATAATAAAGATTTCGGGAAAAAGTTGGCAGTGGACAGCAGCAACATCTGTTGCTGTATTCGTGCTGATCTTGATAATCGGTCTATTGATGTTCTTTGTCACTTCGCGTTATAAGAAGATACAGTGGCTGACAGATAATCTCAATCGTACAACAAGAGAAAATCTTACGGGAATCCGTGTTATACGCGCATACAATGCTGAAGGATATCAGGAAAATAGATTCGATCAAGCTAATGAAGACCTGACGGCGAATAATCTATTCACAACTCGTGCAATGTCCGTGATGATGCCGTCAATGACGACAATAATGAGTCTCCTATCTTTATCTGTTTATTGGATAGGGGCAATATTAATATCATCTGCTGGTACAGCTTCTCAATTGACATTGTTCTCAGATATGGTTGTGTTCTCTGCATACGCCATGCAGATAGTCATGGCGTTCATGATGCTGATAATCTTATTCATGATACTTCCGCGTGCAACGGTAGCTGCAAGACGTGTGGAAGAAGTCATAAACACAGAATCCACGATCCTTGATGGAACCGTTACAACTGCACCCAATAATGAAGTAGGAGAAATATCATTCAAAAATGTCGGATTCAAATATCCAGGCGCATCGGATTATGTTCTCAAGGATGTGAGTTTCGATGTTCACAAAGGAGAGACGGTCGCATTCATAGGTTCCACAGGAAGCGGTAAGAGCACACTTGTGAATCTAGTACCACGTTTTTATGACGTCACTGAAGGACAGATAACCATCGATGGCGTGGACATACGTGAATACACTCAAGATGCACTTCACAGTAAAATGGGATATGTTCCGCAAAAAGCCGTGATATTCGCAGGTACGGTATCATCCAACGTCACATATGGAAGTAAATTCGATACCGAAGAAGATATCCGTAAAGCCATATCAATAGCACAGAGTACTGATTTCGTTGAGAAGATGGAAGGAAAGTACAATAGTCTGATATCGCAGGGTGGTACAAATGTATCAGGAGGACAGAAACAGCGTATTTCCATAGCACGTGCAGTATGCAGGAGACCAGAGATCTACATTTTTGATGATTCGTTTTCTGCGTTGGATTACAAGACAGACCACATGCTCAGGAATGCTCTCAAGAAAGAGACTGGAGGTACTACAAGTTTGATCGTAGCACAAAGGATCGGTACCATAATGGATGCTGATAAGATCGTTGTTATCGATGAGGGACGTATCGTAGGTATCGGTAAACACAAAGAATTGTTGAAGACATGCCCCGTATATTATGAGATAGCCAGTTCGCAACTCTCAGAAGAGGAGTTGAGTGTATGAGCGATGATAACGGTGAAAGAAGAAACGTTCTTCCCGGTAGAGGCCCTGGTCACGGTCTAGGAGCGCCTGTAGAAAAGGCCAAGAATTTCAAGATCGCATGGAAGAAACTATTCGTATACATGAAATCCTACAAAGTGATCTTCATAGGAGCGGTCATACTGGCAGCAATAGGAACGATGCTGACACTTGTAGGACCTAATAAACTCAGTGATATTACCAATATTATTGAAGAAGGTATTATTTCAGGTACTACGGATCTCGGCGCAATAAGCGCAATAGGTGTGTTCCTTATCATTATCTACGGAATAAGTGCTATACTTTCGTTCTTACAAGGATATATTCTTGCTACAGTGTCGCAAAGAACAGCAAGGAATCTACGTGATGATATTTCAAAGAAAATCAATCGTCTTCCACTCAAATACTTTGACAGTTCTAGCACAGGAGATGTGCTGAGTCGTGTGACCAATGATGCTGATACCATCGGTCAGTCGATGAATCAGAGCATAAGCACTCTGGTTACAGCAATAACTCTTCTCGTCGGTTCATTGATAATGATGACTGTGACCAACCTCACCATGATGGCCACTGTAGTCTTGTCAACATTGGTAGGATTCGGACTGATGTTCTTTATAATGGGCAGATCTCAGAAATACTTTGCAATCCAACAGAAGAACCTCGGTGCAATGAATGGTCATGTGGAAGAGATATATTCCGGCCACAACATTGTAAAGGTATACAACGGAGAAAAGCAGGCAAAGGAAAAGTTCGATGCAATCAATGATAATCTGTTCAAAAGCGGATTCAAATCACAATTCCTTTCTGGACTGATGATGCCTCTTATGAATTTCATAGGCAACATAGGATATGTCGCAGTATGTATCGTAGGTGCGATATTGGTTTTGAACGGCGCGATATCATTCGGCATAATCGTGGCATTCATGATATACGTACGTCTGTTCACACAGCCTCTTTCGCAGATTGCACAGGCTGTCACAGGTATGCAGTCCGTAGCAGCAGCTACAGAACGTGTGTTTGAATTCCTGGAAGAACCCGAACTCAACGATGAAAGCGAGAAGAAAACCGTTCTTAAAAATGTCAAGGGAGATGTGGAATTCCGGGAGATTCATTTCGGTTATTCGCCTGATAAAGAGGTCATTCACGGCTTCTCAGCCAACATAAAGGCAGGACAGAAGATAGCCATCGTCGGACCAACCGGCGCTGGCAAAACCACGTTGGTGAACCTTCTAATGCGTTTTTATGAGGTAAACAGCGGAGATATCCTGATAGACGGAGTATCTACAAAAGAACTCACACGTGAGAACGTTCACGATTTGTTCTGTATGGTATTGCAAGATACATGGATATTTGATGGAACAATTCGTGATAATATCATCTACTGCAAAGAGGGGATCACAGAAGAACAGGTCGAAGCAGTAGCTAAATCCGTAGGTATCCATCATTTTATAATGACCCTTCCAGACGGTTACGATACTGTCCTGAGCGACAAGACAACCTTATCTGCAGGACAAAAACAGCAGATAACCATCGCACGTGCAATGATCGAGAATGCACCGCTTTTGATATTAGATGAAGCTACAAGTTCCGTTGATACAAGGACGGAGAAACACATTCAAGAAGCTATGGACAAGCTCACCGAAGGACGTACATCGTTCGTGATAGCTCATCGTCTTTCAACGATCAAGAATGCGAATCTTATTCTTGTTATGAGAAATGGAAGCATCATCGAGAGCGGCACTCACGAACAGCTTCTTGCGGACGGCGGTTTCTATTGCAATCTGTACAACAGTCAATTCGAGGAAGCCGAAATGGATTGAGAACAATATCGCCATATCTTGAAAGAGATTTTCTTCAAGGTATGGCTTTATTAAATATCTTATAATCGATATTAGAAGGATTAAAAATGACGAAATATGTTTGTCCAGTTTGCGGTTTCATTTATGATGAGACAATAGGGATTCCCTCAGATGGAATTGCGCCCGACACTAAATGGGAAGATCTACCTGAAGATTGGGTGTGTCCTATATGCGGAGAACCGAAAAAGAACTTCATCGAGATGAAAGAAGAATAATTGTTCACAATAAAATCAATGTCTTTATGAAAGCGAGTCAATAGTTATATCGGCAAAACATTATGTGGGCAATATGAACGTACCGTTCACACCTCATGAATATCATAACAGGGATAGCTATGGAGCCATCATTCCTGGAATGATACTTTTAGGAATGTT
>Ga0265294_10001033_pt1 | contig 37826 bp, 35 predicted proteins | sample MunlanPumphouse3_FD_192504 | JGI IMG/M metagenome (GOLD analysis project Ga0265294, IMG submission 192504) | Groundwater microbial communities from a municipal landfill in Southern Ontario, Canada - Pumphouse #3 | ecosystem: Environmental > Aquatic > Deep subsurface > Groundwater | place... | reverse complement strand
GCTGTTTCTCTCTTTGAGTGTAAAAATTCGCGGAAGTTGACGTTATTGCTTTCGGCATCCTTGGATATTTGATGAAACGTTTCGATTTTCCAATTCCTCCACTTACCATCGGTCTGGTATTGGGGAATTTGTTTGAAATCAATCTCAGACGATCCCTGATTTTATCCAATGGCAACCCCTTGGTTTTCTTCACCCTCCCGATTTCCTGTTTTATACTGGTCATCTCTTTCCTGTTCCTTTTCCTGCCTGACATAAAGGTGGCGATTGCAAAAAAGAAGGTGGGCAGATGAAAGAACTTTGTGATTTACATGCTCATACCACTGTTTCAGACGGTTCTTTTTCTCCATCCGAATTGATTGCTTATGCAAAACAAAAACAGGCCAAGGCCTTGGCAATAACAGATCATGATACCATAGATGGACTCGACGAGGCTGCCGAATGTGCGAGAGCAATCGACCAAGAGTTCATCCCGGGTATTGAAATCACGACAAACAGGGAAGAATGTGAAATCCATATTATCGGATTGTTTATCGATTATCATGAGAAGAAATTTGCCAATGCTGTCAAGGAAATGTCAAAAACCCGTGATAAAAGAAACTGGGATATGGTGGAAAAACTCATGCAAGCGGGATTTGCTATTTCCCATGCGGATCTCGATCGTTACAAGGAATGCATTGTGACGAAGGCCCATATCGGTGAGATACTTGTGGAGCGAGGATATGCTCATGATGTTACCGAGGCGATGAATACTTTTCTGAGGAAGGGTGGGGTGGCGTTCGTCCAAAGGGTGACGCCTTCGCCCTTGGATTGCATCAATCTGGTTCATCAAGCCGGAGGTCTTGCCTTTGTCGCCCACATCAACCAGATTGACAAAAAACAGCCAGAGCATGGTATTGCTCTCTGTCGGTATTTGCTGGAACAAGGGGCTGACGGGCTTGAAACCAGGTATTGCGAGTTCGACGACTACTGGAGGGCCATCTCGGAAGCGTTGGCTGTTGAATATGGATGTCTTCGTTCCGGGGGAAGTGATTTTCATGGGACCTTCAAAAAAGGACTGGATCTTGTTTCAGGATATGGCGATCTTGAGGTCCCTTACGAGTATGTCAAGGCAATGCAACGGAAATTGGCGGGTAATTGACAGGTTGGAAAGGGTCTTTCCTGTCTTTCGTTTTCCCATTCCTTCGGATCATGAGTTGTCATAACCAGTTCTTTTTCTTACACTGTGCGTACAAGGAACGAAGAAATGGATGTTTTGGTTGGAATGAGCGGGGGGATTGATAGCAGTGTTGCTGCTTACCTCCTGAAGCAGCAGGGGCATAAGGTGTGCGGGGTTACCATGACCATTTGGAATGGCAGGACGGATTTGCCTGCTCCCAAACACACTAACAGTTGTTATAGTCCGGAGAAAAAAGAGGATATTGAGAAAATTAAGGTCATAGCGGATAAGATTGGCATTCCTCATGTGGTAATAGACCTTTCAAAATTGTATGAACGGGTTGTGCTGAAGAATTTCCAGGACGAGTACCTCAACGGACATACACCGAACCCTTGCATCTGGTGCAATGCCAAGATTAAGTTTGGAGCCATGGTTGAATATTCCAGGGAGCAAGGACTTTCCTTTGATAAGTTTGCTACAGGCCATTATGCCCGGATAGTGTGCAGGGACAACCGTTTCTGTATCAAAAGAGCAGTGGATCCGAAAAAGGACCAATCATATTTTCTCTATCGTCTGAGCCAGACACAGCTTGCTTCCACCTTGTTCCCGTTAGGGGACATGCTGAAGAATGAGGTCAGAAAGATTGATATCTCGCAAGGCTTTCATAGCGCTGACCAGGATGAGAGCCAGGACTTCTATGGAGGCGACTATACCGACCTGCTTGACGTCAAGAACGAGGAAGGGAACATTGTGACCACCGAGGGTAAGGTTGTGGGTCATCATGAAGGAGTCTGGCATTACACCATAGGCCAGCGGAAAGGCTTGGGGGTGGCGGCTCCCAGACCGCTTTATGTCCTTGCATTGAAGCCTGCGACCAACGAAGTGGTGGTCGGATACGAGGAGGAGACCATCCAGCATGTCGTGACCGCTGGCCAACTTGCCTGGGGAGCGGTAGATCATCTTGAGGATGAATTGCCGGTTGAGGCGAAAATCCGCTCCACTGGTTTCCCTCTCGATGCCCTTGCCAGGCAAAACGAGGATGGGACCATCACTGCGAAGTTCTCCTCCGCGGTAAAAGCCGCGACCAACGGACAATCTTTGGTCTTGTATGATAGCGAGGGCAGGATTCTTTGTGGGGGAATCATAACCTCTTCAAAGTGAATAGTTGTCGATGAAAGCGGAATGTGCCATACTATGAAGATAAAAGAAGTGAGAAATGAGAGTCATAATACAAGATAATTATCAGGATTTGAGTCTGTGGACAGCAAGATATATTGCGAATACCATCAATTCATTTGGACCGACTGAGGAAAAGCCGTTTGTCCTCGGACTTCCGACAGGATCCTCCCCTCTGGGCACCTATGCCGAATTGATTCGCCTGAACAAGGCCGGATATGTATCCTTTAGGAATGTGGTGACATTCAACATGGACGAGTATGTAGGTTTGCCCAGTGAGCATCCTCAAAGCTACCACACCTTCATGTGGTCCAATTTCTTTTCATTTGTGGACATAAGGAAAGAGAATGTACACATCCTTGATGGCATGGCGAAGAACCTTGAGAAGGAATGCCTGGATTACGAGGCTGAGATCCAACGCTACGGGGGCATCCGTCTGTTTCTTGGTGGAATTGGAGCTGATGGACACATCGCCTTCAATGAGCCTTTCAGCTCTCTTTCCTCGAGAACACGGATCAAGAGCCTTACCTATGATACCAAGGTGATGAACAGCCGCTTCTTTGAGGGTGATATCTCCAAGGTCCCCTCGCAGGCCCTCACTGTAGGAGTGCAGACGGTCACAGACAGTCAAGAAGTGATAATTCTGGTCAATGGGCATACCAAGGCCCGTGCCCTGCAGGCAAGTGTGGAAGGAGCCGTGAGCCAGATGTGGACCTGCAGTGCCCTTCAGATGCACAAGAAAGCCATCTTTGTCTGCGATGAGCAAGCTTGCGGAGAGCTCAAGGTGGACACCTACAAGTATTTCAAGGACATTGAATGTGCCAATCTTGATGTAGAGCAGATGCTCAAGGAATAGGGCTGTTTCCAGCTTGAGATAGTAATCATTTCTTTTCTTTGCAGGATATCGAATCCGGCAAAGGCATAAGAGGAAAAATGAAAAGAAAAGGAAGCTGCCTCGTTCTTCTCCTTGTAGTATCAAGGTTGCTCTTTGCCGGGACCCTTGCAGGTCCTTTCTCTACTGACAGGGTCCTGACGACTTCCTATTTTGAGATCACCTACACTCCTGCATGTGAGCAAACGGCCCGGAATCTAAGCAAGATCGCTGATTCTTTGTATCTGGAAATGTGCATGGAACTGCAGACGGAACCCTATTTGCGGCATATCCCTGTTGTTATCACCGCTGCAACCAATACCGCCAATGCCTACTATAGTTCCTATCCTTACAACAAAATAGTCCTCTATGACACCTCGTTTCCTTTGACGCTTTCCCTTTGGGCTGACACCCTCACTGGCATATTCACCCATGAGCTGTTCCATTTTGTGTCAATGACGATGAAGACCCCGTTCCTTAAGGTTGTCGGCGGTATCCTGGGCGATATGTACACTCCGATATCCTATAGCGCATCCTCCTCAATATTGGAAGGGGCGGCTGTATTATATGAAAGCAAGGACGGAGGAGGCCGACTTAACAATCCCAAGTATACCGCCAAGCTCAAAGAGGCGAAGTTGGAAGGCAGGTTTCCCGTCTCCTATCTTGATTGCACCGGTTTTCGGGATACCAATCCGACAGGGGACCTCACCTATAGCTATAGCAGTGCTTTCCTGTCCTATGTGAAAGAGAAGCATGGGACCGAGGCCTATAACAAATTCCTCAAGGAGTGCAACACCTTGTTGCTTCCAGTCGATTTCTCCGTGTGGTTCAGGGATAGCTTCGGCCTTTGGCCTGAGGAGGATTGGAAAGCCTTTGCCGCGCAACTTCCGGTCCCCTGTATCCAAAGCGAGGGAATAGAGGCCGTGCAAACCGAGGCCAATACTTTATTTGCTTCCAATGGCAAGCAGTATGTCTCCTATTCTAGTACCTCGGGTGAGGTGTTCCTCGATGGAAGGAAACTGTTCACAAAGAAGAATATCACCGATATCGCGATCAATAAGGAGGGTACCCTGCTTGCGGTAGGTTTTAATGATATGCAGGTCATAACCACGGGTAGGGTCAGCCTGTATGATATTGGGAACCGGGCCTGGATTCCCTTACAGGAAAAACATCTGGGTAAGGTTGCTTTTGTGGGACACTGGATGGTCACCATCCAATTTGAATCACAGTATGAGACGATTCTTGTCTATGATCTTGAAGGTCATCAGCTACAGGCGCTTCCCCTTTCCTATGGAGAGCAGCTTTTCTCCCTTGCAGGACTGGATGATACTGTTCTGGTTTCAATCATCCGCACGATTGGGGAACCCAATAAGATACTTTTACTTGACCTGGTGACGAAGAAGACGAGTATCTACACCCTTCCTGAAGGCGTGTACCTTTACAGTCTGGGGCAGAAAGACGAGAATACCATTGCCTTCACCTGGGCGCAGAAGGATTCCCTGCTTCGACTTGGATTGTTGGATATAAGGAGAGGTACCTGTAGCTTGCAACAGACAGACATCCTCGCCGGGGTGCAAAAGGCCAGGTGGTATGACGGGACCTTCGTCATTGAGCGTGAATTCTTTGATCATACCGAACTAGCCACACTTGATATCGATAAATTCTCCTTTACAACCGAAAAATGCTCAGTTTCACAAAGTGTATACTCTCTCATGAGAGAGGCGGACACTGAATTGCAAGGCAGGCCTTATGCTCCGATTGCTGATCTTGCAAAAGGCACCTTCGTCCCTTTCAGCACTCCTTGTGCGGTATTGTCCTATAGCGGAGGACTTCTCCATTCCTCAAGTGAATCAGTCCTGGGTGTCTGGCGTGTCATGGGGGATCGTTTTGATGACTATCGCTTGAGCCTTGGAGGTGGGTATCTTTTCAGGAACAAGCTCTGGGTGCTTTCCTCTTCCCTTGAGAGCAGCCTTGCTTGTTTACGGACTAAGTACGCGCTTCAGGGTACCCTGGGTTTGAAAGATTCGCTCGTGCATCAGTTTGAGTTCACCTTTTCTTCCTATACCTATCTGGGAGAATGGTTTGTGAAGAACTCCTCCAGATATTATGGACTCAATGTCTCTTCTCTCTGGCATACCGGCTTTTATGAGGGAATCACCGCAGGTTATTCTTCGATACGGACGAGGGAACGGAACAAGTTCTCCTATGGAGGGGTGTCCTTCTACGGGGTGCTCTCCTTTGATTATCAAAAGGAAGATGCCTATCATTTCAACAACCTTGCAGTATACTTCAGGATTCGCATCCCTCATCTGTTGCCCGTTGGGAACACCAATGTCACCTATAACCTTCCGTTTGATTACACAGTGAGCCTGTATCCTTTCAGAAACTGTTTCCTGTATCAAAACGCGGGCTTGGTGCTTCTGAGCATCGAGATGCAAAGAGGGACTCCCTTCATCCACCTTTTTTTCAAGCGTTTCAACATCCAGCTGTACTACACGGGATATTGGTTTGAGAACAAGGACAAGGACTGGCAGTTGCTTTATCTTGGAGAAAGCCTGCAAAGGTTCGGTACGATGAACACACTTCATCAGCTGAATCTCTCCTGCTATTTCGAGGCTTGCGTGAACAACAGGGCCCTTGGCAACAGCAATGGCAAACTTGGTTTCACGCTCACCTATACCTTTGAGAAGACAAAACCGATAAGCGTGACATGGTATTACGACCTGGTTTCTATCTGACCTCAATCAAATTATACTGTTGCGTCCCCAGTCCGATCTTTTCGGCATGATCCAATCCGATACGCCAGTTGGTGTAGGGGTGGTTGGTATCAAGATTGTCATCTTCTTTTCCCATCTCCCCAAGGCGGCTGCTTGTGATGGCTGGTGCCTTGTTCACCGCATCCACACAGGCTCTGTCCAGCGCTACAGGGTCAAAAGAGGCAAAGAATCCGATATCAGGGACAATGGAGACATCATTCTCGCTATGGCAATCACAGTATGGGGAGACGTCGATGACGAGATTGATATGGAAACAGTCCTTGTCCTGGCAAACCGCTTGGGCATATTCCGATATCTTGCAACTCAGCATGTCGTTGGAATTCCCGTTAGGATTGCTGATTGCATCCTTGGGGCAGACGGCAAGGCAACGGCCGCAACCTACACAGTTGTTCAAGTCGATTCTGCACTTGTGATTGCTGATCTGGGGCCCCTGGTGGGCGCAGATGCGTTTACAGGCGCCACAGCCGATGCAAAGGTTCTGGTCCACTTCGGGCTTGCCGTCACAATGTTGCTCCATCTTGCCTGCACGGGAACCTCCTCCCATCCCAAGGTTCTTCAACGCTCCTCCGAAACCCGTGCCCTCATGGCCCTTGAAGTGGGCCAGGGAAATGATCACATCAGCATCACAAAGGGCTCGTCCAATCTTCGCTTCCTTGACATATTGTCCGTTCCTTACCGGGATGAGCATCTCGTCGTTGCCCTTGATGCCATCGGCGATGATGATCTGGCAACCGGTTGTGACTGTGTTGAAACCATTGAGATTGGCACTATCCATATGCTCCAAGGCATTCTTTCGGCCACCGACATACAAGGTGTTACAGTCGGTAAGGAAAGGCTTTCCCCCAAGACTTCTGATGACATCAGCGACCACCTTGGCATAATTCGGACGGAGGAAGGCAAGATTGCCTGGTTCTCCGAAGTGCATTTTGATGGCAACGAACTTATCGGTGAAATCGATTTTTGCAATACCGGCGGTTTTGATAAGGCGTTCCAACTTGAAGAGCCTTGAGTCGCTTTCCCCTTTGGACCTAAGATTGGTAAAATATACATCCGATTTCATTTGGTCTTCTCCTTTCTCATACCCATTCCCTTGGTCACCTTGATCGCCAAGGCAGGGTCGTCGGTCATCACTGCATCCACACCCATGCCAAAGAGCATTCTCATTGTCTCTTCATTATTTATTGTCCATACTTGGATGACAGCTCCACACTGATGCATCATCCTTATGAACTTTGGTGTCGTGATTTGAATATGCCATTGGCTTATTGGCACCTGGAAGATAAGACGGCCTTTCGCTTTTGGCAGACTACCAAGCTTTTGCCTGATGAGCAAGGGTAGTACTTCCAGTGTGGAAAGGCTGGTGAGGATTTCCGGAGCCTTCAGACGAAGTTCCTTGAGATTGCCCAGATGGAAACTTGCTCCAATCACCTTGTCCTGAAAATGGTTCTCTCGAACCACTTTGATAAAGGCATCCACTATTTTCGGATTCTTACTTTTCAGATCGACGTTGAACCGTTGTCCGGGACAGGCTTGGAATGCCTCCTCCAGGGTGCAGAGTTCCACTCCCTTGTTTCTGAAGGGGAAGGTCTTTCCCTTGTCCATGGTGAAGGTGTAGCCGGCGTCAAGCTTCTTAAGCTCAAAGAGGGAATGTTGCTCGATCGCCCCCTGTCCATCGGTATTACGTTCAAGCGTGGGATCGTGCCAGATGACCAATACTCCGTCCTTGCTGAGATGTACATCCGTCTCAATGACATCAACCCCCATCTTTGCCGCGGAAATGAAAGCGCTGAGGGTATTCTCCGGATAATGCTTGCTGTCGCCACGATGCGCCACTACCCTTGGCATGGGGTTCAGAAAGGCTTCACCCATTCTCTTTGTCCTTGTATTTGACCATGGTGCTCATTTTGGTGAAAATCTTTTCCATCTTCTGCATCTCACTCTCACAAAGATGTGCGCGTTCAAATACATCGCGCAAAAAGCGTTCCGTCCAAACCTTTTCCTGGTCCAATTTGAAATAATTGATGCTCTCCATCGCCCTGATGGCCCTTTGGGAAGCTTCTCCACATCGTTCTTGTGAGACCGGTACAAGTCCGATGGGATAAGGTTTCAGGTTATTGAAGAGGGTGTAGGTGATTACCTGCACCGCCTGGGAGAGATTCAAGGAGGGGAAGGCGTCACTGGTTGGGATGGTGACCACCTCGCTGCACAAGGATACCTCCTCGTCACTCAAGCCATCAGCCTCACGCCCGAAGACGATGCTGATGGGTCCTTCACCGAAGGCGCTTATCTGTTCTGTCAGTTGCTCTGGACTCATACACATGCCTTTACGGAACTTACCATGACGTCTGGTGGCGGCGACAGTGAGCACACTGGTTTTCAAGGCTTCCTTCAAATCCGGGAAAACCTTCCTGTCCTCCCATAGGTCGCTTGCATGAAGAGCCAGGGTGCGGACCCTGTTCTCATCATATTCGCGTTCAGTCACCAGAACCAAATGGGTAAGCCCCATGGTCTTCATGGCTCTGCATACCGAGCCGATATTCGCTCCATCCTGTGTTCCTACAAGTACAATCTGGATCCTGTCCAGATTTTTGAGTTGATCCATGGTCCAAAGCATAACAGAATGGGGTTTTTTTTAAAAGATTGTGTGGACACATATGTTACAAAATGGAATTGCCGTGTTATAGTGCAGTCATGGATGAGAGACCTCCACAGACTGAAAGACATCTGAAGAACATAGAGATTTTCCTGGCTGTCATAGTGACAATAGCACTTCTGTTTGTATTGAAAGCCTGCCAGCGGGTCGCTATTCCCATAGTGCTCTCCCTTTTTGTGTTTTTCCTTCTGTCTCCTCTTCTGGACCGTCTGGACAAACTTCATATCCCCCATTTTCTTGGAGTTGCCTTCTGCGTCCTGCTTATGATTTTCCTCTTGGGTCTTGCTGGCTGGTTTGTCTACAAGATGGTTTTTATGCTTATCAAGCTTGTTCCTATCTACAATGACAGACTTCAGTCCTTGGACGAAATGCTTACCGAGAAATTATCAAAGGTGGCGATGCTTTCCCCCAGCACTTCCTTTCTCTCTGCAATTCCTGTGAATTGGTCGAATCTGGCGATTAATAGTCTTACCACTGCATCCTCCCAGTTTGTCTCCATTCTCAAGGTATGTGTCATGGTCATTCTCTTTGTCATGTTCATGCTTTTGGAAAAACAGCTTTTTATTCCCAAGATGTATATGGCCTTCTCTCGTCAGAATGGATTTGGAATAGCCTCCGTGTTCGAACGTATTTCCCGGCAGGTGTCCAAGTATCTGGTTCTCAAGGCTGTGATTAGTTTGCTGACCGGGTTCCTGTTCTATCTTACAAGTGTCATCGCAGGTCTGGATGTTCCCATGCTCTATGGAGTTCTGGCTTTTGTGTTCAATTTCATCCCTTCAATCGGTTCGGTGATTGTGACCATTCTCACCATTTTGATGAGTGTGATTCAATTCGCCCCCCAGTGGTCCCCTGTGGTGTTTGTTTCTGTGATGACCATCAGCATCCAGATGATATTGGGCAATATCATTGACCCAAAGTTGCAAGGGGGGCAGTTGAATCTGTCACCGGTGGTCATTCTCATCTCCCTTTCTGTCTGGGGGTATATCTGGGGTATCGTGGGGATGTTCATTGCGGTGCCATTGACCAGTTGTATCCAGATTCTTTGTGCTAATATCCAGCAACTCAAGCCTGTTGCGATCATACTTAGCAGCGGTAAGAATTATCGCCGTCAATATGAGATGCAGCAAGCCATGGATAAGAAGGATAAGAAAAGTCAAAAGAGAAGTGAAGGGCAAGTCTTCGAGAAGGCCGAGGATATTCAGGCAAAGAAGAACAACCAGAGCACCGATTTCATCCTTCCTGATAATTTCTCCCGATGAGAGAATTCCCCGCACTTGATGAGCAACAGGCGAAAATCTATCTGGATGTCCCTTCCGATGAGAAGTCGTTTGTCCGGTTCATCAATGATTTCTCCGCATATTACCTACGAGAATTTCCTTGGAGGGAGACGACGGATGTGTATCGGGTTTTTTTATCCGAGGTGATGCTCCAGCAGACTCAGACGCAACGGGTAAGGCCGAAATATGAGGAGTTCCTGGGTCTCTGGCCTGATTTCCTGTCATTATCCCAAGTGCCTTTCGACCAGTTGCTCTCTCATTGGAAAGGCTTGGGATATAACCGGCGTGCACTGAATCTTCAGAAAGCGGCAAAAAGCACAGAGGCATGGGGCTGGACCATCCCCAATGACCGGACCCTTATCGAGAGCCTTCCTGGGATTGGTCCCGCAACGGCTTCCGCCATACAGTGCTTTTGTTATCATGACAAGGCGATCTATTTGGAGACAAATATCAGGAGGGTTCTTATCTATGCCTTTTTCCCTGGGGATGAAAAGGTCAGGGATGCCATCCTTGAGCAAAAGCTCTCCTCCCTGCTGACCTATGTCGATGATACAAAGAATTGGTACTATGCCCTTATGGATTACGGTGTGTTGCTCAAGTGCTTGATAAGCAATCCCAACAAGAAAAGCGCCGTATACCACAAACAGTCCACCTTCAAGGATTCCAACAGACAGATACGGGGGCAACTCATCCATTTGCTCTCGGAGACAGGGACCAAGGACAAGGAAGCGATTGTACATATCCTTCCTTTTGAGAGCGAGCGGATTGAGTATGCCCTCCAGCAGTTGGTCGATGAGGGTTTGGTGCAGGAACTTGCTGAAGGATACCGGATCTCCCGTTGACTCTGATGGCTCATAAAAATCAATGATAGTCTTTACTTTTGGGCAAGATGACAAAGAATTTGAACCTACTGAGCCATTGTTCTTTTTTTCCTTAGAAAAGTATGCTACTCTGGCATCGGCAGGAACAATATGAAGCAGGTAACGATAAAAGATGTCGCCCGTGTGGCCGGGGTGAGCTTTTCAACAGTCTCCCGTTGTTTGAATGACAGTCCTCTTTCCTCAAAGGCGACGAGTGAGAAAGTCAAAAGAATCGCAAAGGAGATGGGGTTCGAATTCAATGTATATGCCCGGGGACTTATCACGAAAAAAGCCCATACTATTGCGGTCGTGCTTCCTGAGGATTTCCCTAAGATCAATGTGAATGTATATCATGGACAGCTGCTTAACATCATCGCTACCCAGTTGGAGGAGCGTGATGTGGATATCATCCTGACCTATCAGAGAAACCACTTTAACGGAAGTAACAACATTGTCCGTCTTGTTGCCCGGCACAAGGTGGACGGCTTCATCATCCTGACCGAATTCCCCAGCCAGCAGACCTTGGACATACTCCGCTCGGAATCGGTCCCGACTGTCTTTGCCCACTTCCCCGCGACAGAGATGATTTCTGATTTCGATTGTGTGTTTACCGACAACTATGAAGGAGGCAAGATGGTCGCAGATTATTTTCTCGCCAAGGGTCATAGTGAGCTGGTGCTGCTTGCCGTAAAAGAACCGCATAAGGAATTTGAGCTCAGGAAGCGGGGCTTTTGCGATTCCGCCAAAAAGGCTGGAGCCCATGTCACGATTCTTGAGGGGGAGACTGATTTCAATTTGACAAGGGAAATGGTCGCCGAGCATATTGATGTCTTCCATAATGCTACGGCGGTTTTCGGCACCGATGACCTTATGGCCCTTGGAGCGATGCGAGCCCTGCAGGATGCAGGATTCTCCATTCCTGATGATTTGGCAATCTTTGGATTCGATGACAGTGACCTGGCTCATTATTCGAAACCGGCGCTTAGCTCCCTGCATCAACCAAAGGAGGACCTGGCCTGCATGGTCTGCCAGCTTCTTTTTTCCTTTTTTGAGGAAAAGGATGCAGGTTTACCCCATAAAGCCAAGCAGATAGCTATCAAACCTATTTTCGTTGCCAGAGGCTCTTCGTAGTTCATCATGCGCTGAATTGCTCCATGATTTGGCAGATTAGTTGCGTATTATCGTTCATAAACGCAATAGTATTAAAATATTTCTCAAAAAATATAATTAACCTGAAAAACTATTTTTAAATGTTTTTCTTGACGTTTTAAAAAAACAGTTGGTATAATAATAATATTGGAAACGTTTGCAATATGGTTTTTGTGTGCTTTGTTGCTTTGGAACAAAAAATGGAAACGTTTGCAATTGTTCAGTTTGCTTCAATCCCTAAGGTTTGCACCTGCAAGGAGGCTTTTGTGGAAAACGAGAATACGTTGCTTGAGTTCAAGGACATTACAAAAATATATCCTGGAGTGGTCGCCCTTAACAAGGTGAATATAAAAGTTAAGAAAGGCGAGATTCATGGACTCATTGGAGAAAATGGTGCAGGGAAATCCACTTTGATCAAGACACTTGCCGGAGCCCATCTTCCAACCTCGGGAGAGGTCTTATATGAAGGGAATCATTATTGTGGATTCACTCCTGAACAGGCAATGAAACTGGGAATTGCCTGTATCTACCAGGAATTGAACCAAGTCCCATACATGACTGTCTCTGAAAACATTTTTCTTGGACGGGAAATCCTGAAGCGGAGGAATGTCCTGGATTTGAAAAAGCAGGAACAGGAGACAAGAAAACTTTTGGAAGAGTTTGACCTTGATATTGATCCGAACATCGAACTGGGGCTTCTGGGAGTTGGCACTCGTCAGATGATTGAGATTTGTAAGGCGGCGCATGCGAATGCGAAACTGGTTATTCTTGATGAGCCCTCAGCTTCCCTAAGTGAGAAAGAGACCAAGCAGTTATTCAAGATCATGGGCAAGCTCAAGGACAGGGGGGTCACTCAGATTTATATTTCCCATCGGCTTGAGGAAGTCCTGGCGATTTGTGATTCCTTGACCGTGTTGCGTGATGGGGAGCTGGTCAAAGATTCGATTCCTATCGGCGAGGTTACCATTGACAAGATGGTTTCTCTGATGGTGGGGCATGATATCAAACAAAAATATCCGAAAAAGACCTTTCCAAGGGGCAAGGTCATGCTGGAAGTCAGGAACCTCACCGGCGAACGAGCCTATAAGGATGTTTCTTTCAAAGCTTATGCAGGGGAGATCTTAGGTATTTCTGGCCTTGTGGGAGCGGGAAGAACCGAGATGGCAAGGGGAATTACCGGTGCCGACAGGACTGTGAGCGGAGAAGTTTTTGTTAAAGGCAAGAAGGTCAACATCAAGTGTCCTTCTGATTCCATTAATGCAGGCATCGCCTTCCTTACCGAAGACCGGAAGAGCCAGGGACTGGTGCTGTTGCAATCCGTGGAATTCAACTCCACCTTGGTTGCGCTTGGCAAATTCAGGAAACATGGCTTCTTGGATCTTGCTGGTTTGAGAAAAGCCACCGAGGTAGCAGTGAATAATATGCGGATCAAGGTCCCCTGTGTCTATACCTTGGCTGGTTCTCTCAGTGGGGGAAACCAGCAAAAGGTTGTAGTTGCGAAATGGATCATGACCAATTGTGACATTTTTATCTTTGATGAGCCGACCCGGGGCATTGATGTGGGAGCGAAAGTGGAGGTCTATAACTTGGTCAATGATCTTCTCGCTGCGGGAAAGGCGGTGATCATGATCAGTTCCGAGATGGATGAATGCATGGGGATGGCCGACAGGATCATGGTCATGCATGAGGGGAATGTCATGGGGACCCTTGAGCGCAAGGATTTCACTCAGGAAAAGCTCATGTATGCCGCTTCAGGCATTGGTTTCGACAAACAACAACAAGAGGTTTTGAAAAGATGAGAAAATTAAAATGTGGAGTGATAGGACTCGGGAGATTGGGATCCCGACATGCAAGCAATCTCATGGCTAGCATTCCAGAGGCTGAGCTGGTGGCGGTGTCCGATGTGTCTCAGGAAGCTTTGGACAGGTTCACTGAAACATTCCCCAAGGTATGTGCCTATCTTGATTACAATCTATTGCTTGCTGATAAAGAAATTGAAGCTGTCATCATTGCTTCTCCAACGAGCATGCATGCGCCCTTGCTGCAGGCGGCAATTCTCGCTGGGAAAAAAGTGTTTTGTGAGAAACCCTTAGCCATGAAGCTAGAAGAAGCGAAAAAGCTTCAGAAGCTTGTAGATGAGAGACAGGCTTTCGTGCAACTTGGCTTCATGCGCCGTTTTGATTCCGGCTATGCCCAGGCCAAGAAACGCATTGACAGTGGGGAGATAGGAAAACCTGTCTCTATCCTGGCAATCGGAAGAGACCCCGGTTGTCCTCCTCTTGAGTTTGCCAAGCATAGTGGGGGCTTGATTATCGACATGGCCATCCACGATATCGACCTGTGCCGTTGGTTTTTTGGTTGTGAAGTGACGGAGGTCTATGCGAAAGGTGGCGTAGTGAGATTTCCTGAACTAGAAAAGATCGGGGACATTGATCATGCATCTGTTTCCCTGCAGTTTGAGAATGGAAAGCTTGCCATTCTTGAAGTCAGCAGAAATGCCCTGTATGGGTATGACATCCGTACCGAGATTGTCTGTGAGAATGGAGCCTGCTTTGTAGGGCAACTGCAGAAAGAGCCTAACATCGTGCTTAAGCCCGGCTTGATGGCGGTGAGTACCATGCCAGGGTTCCTGGAAAGGTTTGCGGATGCTTATCTGAACGAAATGAAAGTCTTTGTGGCTGACGTGCTTGCAAATAGGAGCAAAGCCGCAGTGGGCGTTAGTGATGGAGTCGCTTCAATGGAGATCGCTGAGGCAATAAATATCTCACTCAAGACAAACAGGCCGGTAAAGCTCGCAAAGGAGGTAATCCATGGCTAATGAAACGGAGAACAAAAAGGAAACAGGTGCTTTTCAATCTTTTATGGCGAAACTGAACGGACGGGGAAGTAACATCGGTATTGTGATGAGTCTTTTGTTACTTTGTATCATAATCGCAATTCTTGCACCTAGATTCCTCACTATCTCGAATCTTAGGAATGTGCTTTCACAGGCATCCTTGATTGCTGTTTACTCGATAGGTGAATTCCTGGCAATCCTTACTGCTGGCATCGATCTCTCCATCGGATCAATTCTAGCCCTTTCCATCATGGTCATGGGGATTGTGGCTGTCAGGCTTTCCTGGAATCCCTTACTTTCCATGCTGGTCTGTGTGGGAGTGGGGACTGCGTTCGGGTTGTTTAATGGATTATTGCTTACCAAACTTCGTCTTCCTCATCCGTTCATTTCCACCATCGGCACTAAGATGATTGGCGCTGGCCTTGCCCTATTGGTGACAGGGACTCTTTCCATCAACGGGTTTGCCCCTGCGGTTCTGTTCTGTGGAGAGAAATCGATAGGTATCGTTCCGGTAAGTGTCATCCTGGTTGCCATACTCTATACCCTCATGTATTTCTTCATGAACCGCACAGCTACAGGCCGATATATCTATGCTGTCGGAGGGAACAAGGAAGCAGCAAGGCTTTCAGGTATCAATGTGGACAGAGTGTTGCTGATTGTTTATTCCCTAAGCGGGTTCTTCGCCGCCTTGGCTGGCATTGTATTGGTCGGCCGGGTGAATTCCGCGTATCCCCTTGCCGGTAAGGATTATGATACCGATGCAATAGCTTCGGTAATCATTGGAGGATCAAGCTTCGCTGGTGGTGTGGGCAAGATACAGAACACCCTCATCGGGGTGCTCATTATTTCCGTGCTTCGTAATGGGCTGAACCTGATGAACGTCAATGCGAATTTCCAGACGGTTGTCATCGGTTTCGTAATCATCATTGCGGTCTACATCGATGTGTTAAGGAACCAGAATTCAAAAGTGAGTTAATAGGTTGAGAAAGAATGAGGGGTTTCCCTCAGATAAAAAGGAATCATTTCATCTACAAAACAGGAGGTAGAAAATGAAAAAGTCGGGTATTGTGTTCTTGCTGTTGGCATTGTTGCTGTTTTCTCCAGGAGTCTTTGCAAATGGTACCGCGGAAACGGCTGCAACACAGGGTACCGCACCTAAAAAGACAAAAATCGCGGTAGTATTGAAGACTTTGAGTTCTGAGTATTGGCAGAGAGTAGCCAATGGGTGCAAGGAGGCTGCAAAAGAGTTTGATGTTGACCTGACTATTTCAGGACCACCAACAGAAGATGCGGTTGTGCAGCAGATCAACATGGTTGAAGATGCCTTGGCAAATAAACCTGATGCGTTGGTGTTCTCTCCTTCGCAACCTCAGACGGCGGTGAATGTGCTGACCAAGGCCAAGGCAGCGGGGCTTCCTGTCATTTTGATTGATACGCCTATGGCTGTTGAGGGTTTTGACAAGTATGATACCTTCATTGGGACTGCAAACTATGATGCAGGTGTCATGGGTGCTGAATTTCTTATCAAGCAAATGAATGGAAAGAAAGCGCGGGTTGTCATAATCGAGGGGGCTCCTGGTAATCCTACCTGTGGACAGAGAGCTACCGGTGCCAAGGATGCATTCACCAAAGCGGGGTATGTGCTTGTCGCTTATCAACCAGGATATTCCGATAGGGAGAAAGCCTACAATGTGATGCAGAATGTGCTTCAGACGACTGATGATATCGACATTGTATTCTGTGCGAATGATGACATGGCTCTTGGAGCCCAGAGAGCATGTGCCCAGGCCAACGTAAAAGCGAAAGTAAGTGGATTCGATGGAAACAAGAGCGCCTTGCAGTCCATCCTTGCTAACGATTTGTTCTGCACGATCGCCCAGAGACCTGAGAACATGGGATATCTTGGCATCCAGTATGCATTGAAGAAACTCAAGGGAGAGGCTTTTGAGAAGAACATTGATGCTGGTGTTGATGTTCTCTACAAAGACAATGCGCAAGCTGCTCTTGATAAGCTGAATGCAAAGTAATCCTAAGGGGAGAGATATCTTTTTCTCTCCCTGTCTTCTTTTTGGTGCATAAGAAGTTAAATGTATTATCGTTGATATGATAGTGAGTGATTAATCTCTGGATTTTTTGCGTGAAGTTTTCAAGAAGACTGAAAGGAGACAACAATCCAGCTGGAGTTTTTTTCTTTCAGTCGGATATTATAATGCATCTTGTACCTATTATAAGCAAAAAGGCAAGTGACTTTGCAGGAAAGGAAGTACGTAAGCTTGGATACAATTTGATTACGGAACGTGATGGCCGGCACAAGAAGATGCTCCTTGACTTTGACCTATTGCTGCCTTCGGATATGTCAGTGCGTTTCCTTTAAAGCGGGCCTATTTGCTTATTGGCGGGCAGGTGGAAGGGGAATACCTTCGATGCCGTACCTCTCTCTTGCTTTGATGAGAGTCATTTTACCTTGCAAGTCCCCAAGAACGTAAAGGTGAGGATAAGGACTCTTGAAGAGAGCGATGTGCCAATGAAACCTATTCGAGCCCGGTTTAGGAGAGGGTCGGGTCGCTTTTGACAACGGAAGGCATACACTTGGGCTGAAGATCAAATTCCCCGGCACATTCAAGAAGAGCAGCATCATGGACTGAAAAGTCCTCAGCTCAGGCTGCAGGATCTTGAGGGCACACATCCTGCCACGAGTCCCCGAACAGAAAAGATGCAGGTCTTGACGTAGGAGAAAAGAGGGTGGAAGATACTTAGTGAGGGACAGGAGTGCGAACAGTCCTGGTAGCAATCGTTCGAAACGTGTCTCCTTGTAGGGGCTGGGATACTGGGGAAGTGTCTCCAAACTGGTTGTCCGTTCTTCTGAATGTGTAAACCATAACGGTATCATATCGTTCACTTGAGAATAACTGAGGTTGCACTCAAAAAATAGGAGAAAACAATGGGCATTATTACTATCTCTCGGAAAATGGGAAGTATGGGGACCCGTATCGGTGGAAAGGTCGCCGAACGGCTTGGCATGAAATATGTCGACAAGGAAATCATCTCCAAGATAATGCAGGAGTATGGGTACAGTCAGTTCGTGAAGATTTACAACGAGATCCCTGGCTTTTGGGAACGCTTTGATTCTTTGAAAATCCAGACCATGAATTTCATGACAAGGACGATTGAAGCAATCGGAGCCCATGACAATGTTGTCATTGTCGGACGAGGTGGTTTTGAGATTTTCATGAATTATCGTGATGTTCTCAATGTCAGGACTCATGCCGACATTGATCTTAGGATAAAGCGCAAGAGTGAGGAATATCATGTATCCCTTGAGGAGGCGAAAGCTCAGGTGGAGGAGAATGATAAAATCCGTAGGGCGTTCCTTGAGGATAATCTGAAACACTCCTGTGGGAAAACTGAGGATTTCGATATTGTCGTCAACACTGGGGTGGTGACGATAGAGCGTGCGGTGGATTTGATTTGCGATGCATACAAGGAACTTATGGCCCATGGGAGAAATGCTGATTCCAAACAGCTCAAGGACCTGAAAGTGGATCCGATACTGAAGGAATATGTATCCAAGTTGATTGATTGATACGAGGAACGTTAGTTTTTGCTCTGCTTGATGAGTACCTCTATTGGTATAACGAGAAACGAATCAAAATGTCTTTGGGAGGGAGGAGCTCTCTTGAGTATCGTAGAAGTCTTGCTCTGGCATCATAGGAAAGTCCAACTTTTTGTCTGCACCTCCATTTGAAGAAAATCGATTCCATCTGCACCAGAGGAGGTGCTGTGGTGCGGTTCTTTTCAGGAAAGAAACTTCCTCATACAGGTGATGATGGATTCTTGCAAATGATTTTTTTCTTGCGAGAGTGATTCGTGAGGGACTGGCTCCTTGTGGTCTATCGATTAGATATTCTTGAGTATCAGGGAGATTCCGGCATAGAAGATGGCTATATAGACTAGTATTTGATATGTTTTCTCAGACATCACCTTGAGAAGCAGGGTGGCCAGGACAATGCCGATGGCCATAAAAGGCACCATGCAGAGTGTGACAGTTACGGTATCCCTGGTGAATATCCGCCAAAGAAAGAGATACAGGAGCAATTTCACAGAATTGAGGATACAGTAAAGATATGAACTGGACCCTATGAGACTATTCTTGTTGTTGGTTGTCGAGAGGAAGTAAAAGTTGGTCACCCCTCCGCCTGCGTTTCCAATGATTGAGCCAAACCCTGCCAAAACACCAAGGCCTGCACTGATTAGGTGCTTTCTTTTTCCCTCGAGACCGATTCCTTTTTCACCTCTGACAAGGGTAAGCGTTGCCATGGAAAGCACCAGGATGCCGATAAGTAATCCGAATATTTTCTCATTTATCCGGGTACCAACAATCGTTCCCAGAAGAAGTCCGAGAATTGCCCAGGGAATAAAACGATTGCTGGCTTGGTAATTGGCTTGCTTTCGGTAGTGCCAGACAGGATAGAATTCCCCTACAAGAATGAGTGGTGCATATATGGCAAGCATGGTTTTCGCAGGGAACAGAGAAAGCATGAAGTACATGGCGAGTATATTGGTGGATTTAATACCACCTTTATCAATCCCTAAAAGTATTCCGCTGATTGCAATTATTGGGAGATTTTCTCTTATTATATCTGGTACCACTAAATAAGTATAAATCTAAGGTTGACGAGAAGCAAGAAGAACCACCTTTTTTCTTTGAGACAAATGTTCTTGGCGGAAGCTTGATATTACCGCACGTAAAGTGTTACAAACGTTTCTAATAAAAGAGGAGCTTTTCACCTCTCATGCACAAGAAAGAATTGCCATAATGGCAGGAACTGGGATTTGCCCAGAAGTGCCGAGCGAAGCAACAAGGTGCTATGTGTTTTTCTTTTCGCTAAGAAAATTAAGGAACATGCCAAGCAACATGAGAAGCGCGCCGGAAAGAAGAAAAAGGGAAAAACGTCGATAAAGCAACCCGTCCAGGAACAATGACATCAATACCTGACCGCTGGAAAGTAGCAATGCCGAGTATACGGCGGGCACCATCACTATCGCCATATTGGTGGAGACCACCACGAAACAGGCTAAAGCACCTCCTGAGATAAGAAGAGCGAGACTCACCGAGGGAATTTGTCCCAAACCTGCGATTGTATCCTGCTTGAAGAACAGAAGGAAGAAGGCCAGCGCGCCGAAAAGGCCGCTTATGACATTCTGTCTGGCAGAGAAGACAGCTCCTTTCTTTTGGGAAAAGGTGCTGTTGAGCACCATCTGCGCCATGGTAAGGACACCTGCGAGCATTCCCAGGATGATGTATCTGATGGAGAACGATCCTCCTTCAAATGCCATGACTATGATACCGGCAAGCGATATCCCGAGGCTTAGCAACTTCCCCTGGGAGAATGTGCGCTTCTTCAAGCCCATGAACCCCACATGATCGAAAACAAGCCCGATGGCACTTTGCCCAAAGACCGTGGCGGACATGGCAAGGGAAGTCCCTATGCTGGTGACCGTGAGGTAATTCAGATAGAGAATCGGGATGCCAAGCAATCCATTGAACCACAAATAAAGAGGAGCGTGTTCCCTTTTGGGGTTGATCTTCCTGTTGGATCTGAAGAGGACCAGGATGAGGGTGAGGATAATGATGCCTACTATCTGGTTGATGATGGTCGATACACCCATGGAAAGCGCGACACCGAGTTGGGTATTGCAGACAACCATGATGGATATGATTAGTCCTGCGGTAAAATCCAAAAGGTAATAGAAATTTCCTTGCATGAAAAAAGTATACGCAAAAACCTGTTGTCCATCCATATGATGACACGTAGAATGGATATATCATGTCGATAAAAACGTCAGAAGAGAAATATAGGGAGATATTGCTTGGAAAAGCCATGATCCCCTATAGTCTAGGAAACCTGGAAAACCTGGCCATACGATTGGCGACCATGACGGAAGGCAGTCTGGACAACCTTCATCTTTGTGTGTTCTGTGCGGATCATGGGATCACCGATGAGGGGGTGACCCATAGCAACAAGATCATCTCGGCCCAGATGGCAAGGGCATTCGCCCAAGGTGAGGGAGCTTGTGGTTTGTTCTCAAGGGTGAACAAGGTGCCTTTGCATGTCATCGATGTAGGGTTGGAAAACGATTTGGAAAACAGCAAGGTGGTCAATTGCAAGATAGCCAGAGGTACCAGAAACTTCCTTGACGGGAGGGCAATGTCCTCTGAGGAGGTGAAGAAAGCCCTGAAGGTTGGACAACGCCAGACAGAAGAGGCTCTCAATGCCGGTGCCGATTGCATCGCCTTTGGGGAGATGGGGGTGGGAAACTCCACCATTGCCTCGGCGATTGTCTCGCGTATGACGGGGCTGGATGCAGCAGCGGTCACCAGTTGTGGTTCCGGGTTGCAGAGTGAGGAGCTTGCCCATAAGATAGCGGTCATCAAGTCGGGATTGGAAATCCATCAGGAGAAAGATCCCTTGGAGATTCTTGCAAGTTTTGGGGGATTTGAGATTGCGGCCATGGTTGGTGGCATGCTTTACTGCCACCAAGAAAAAGTCCCGATCCTGCTTGATGGGTTTATCACGGAAAGTGCCGCTTTGCTTGCCAAAGGACTCGATCCTACTTGTACTGACTTTATGGTGGCTACCCATCTTTCAGCGGCAAAGGGTTCCTCTGAGGTTTTCGGATTCCTCAATCTTAAGCCTCTTGCCGATTTGCACCTGCAATTGGGGGAGGGGACAGGAGCGGTCGCCTTATGGCCTGTGATACGGCTGGCAAGTCATATGCTTCATGATCTCAAGACCTTCAAGGAACTTGGCGTGGATGACAGCACCACCGAACTCAAGGTCCTGGGCATCATATGATACGACTAGGAACCACCAGTTATATATTGCCGGATAACATCATCCCCAATGTGCGCTATCTTGCTCCGATGGTGGATGATATCGAGCTGGTGCTGTTTGAGAGCAAGGAGGAAAGCAATCTGCCCTCTCCTGGGGACATCAGGACACTTGTCCAGCTGTCCAGGGATTACAATCTGACCTATACCGTGCACTTTCCCTTGGATGTGTATCCAGGAAGTTTCGATGCGAAGGTAAGACAGACCACCTTGGAGACCTATTTGAAGATTATCAGGCTTACCGAGAGCCTCGGTAGTTTTGCCTATGTATTTCATCTTACCCCAGAATCTTTTGGTCTTCGGGCTTCTGTGGATGAGCGACATTGGCTGGAATGCACGGAACAGACTCTCTCCTGCTTGCTGGAGAGGACTGGTCTCGCCCCTTCCTTGTTTTGTGCAGAGACCTTGAGCTATCCATTCTCACTTGTTTTGCCTTTGGTGAGAAAATTGGGTTTAGGGGTAACACTGGATATCGGGCATGTGTGGAACATGGGGTTTGACGAGAACCAGGCGCAGTCCTCTCTCTTGCCTCTTGCACGGATATGCCATTTGCATGGAGTGCAAGGTAGGATTGATCATCAAAGTCTAGTCAAAGGGGATCCCGCCCTCGTTGCCGGATTCCTTTCCGCTCTTGAGAGGCAATACGCTCTTGATGGAAAGGATAGGGTGCTCACCCTTGAGGTGTTTACCCAGGATGATTTTCTTACATCCCTGTCATTGTTGCAAGAGCATTATCAGGCTATACTTCACCTGAGGTAAGATATGGCTACTATGGATATCAAGCGGATTGGCATTACCCACAGGAGTGTGAAGCCTTCAGTCAATACGGTGCAGAGTGCAACCAGCGGGGAGCATATCCGATCCAAGAGCAAGAGCAAGGTGTCTCTTGTCATTGGAGGGGAAAGAAGTGGTAAAAGCACCTATGCCCAGGATTATGCTTTGGAATTCACCGAGGAAAAGGAAAGCCGCTACTTCATTGCAACGGCCCAGGCGATGGATGATGAGATGAAAGCGCGCATAGCCGCCCATCAGGAAAGCCGGAAGGGGAGATTCATCACCATTGAGGAACCGATCGAACTAGGAAGAGCCCTCACGGGTCTTCCTCCTTCATGCGAAGTCTGTGTTGTGGACTGCTTGACGGTATGGCTTGGCAACCTTATGTATCATAAGAAACTGGACGGTCGTCTTGAAGCCCTGCTTGAAGCTTTGCGAAATCCTTCATGTGACATTGTCCTGGTCACCAATGAGACTGGCCTTGGCGTGATTCCTGCGGACAAAGAATCTCGGGAGTATGTCGATATTGCAGGAAGGCTCAATCAGGAGGTGGCTTCCCTTGCCTCCAATGTGATAGTCATGATTTGCGGTATCCCCACCGCCATCAAGGGCAGGCTTCTCTGATGGGCCTTGGACTTGCGACAGCATTTCGCACCCTTACCCGATTCAGGGTTCCTGGTGGCGACAGCAAGAAAGAAAGCACCTCCTTGTTTTGGTTCCCCGCCGTGGGAGCCTTCTTCGCTTCAATTGACATCCTCCTTTCCCTGTTCCCCTTTCCTCCGATGGTCTTTGCGAGTCTGGTCATGGCGTTCAACGCCTATGCCACCCGGGGCTTCCATTTTGATGGTCTTTGCGATTTCGCGGATGGCTTCGGGGGGGGCTACACCAAGGAGGAAACCCTCTCCATCATGAAGGATAGCCATGTGGGTTCTTTTGCTCTGATCGCCTTGTCCTGTGCGCTTTTAGTGCAATTCTCAACGCTTTCCTCACTTAAGGAGCAATGGCCTGTCCTGTTGGTTGTGCCCATGCTCTCACGTACCATGCAGGTGGTGCTAGCTGGTTTTCTTCCCTATGCCAGGGAGGGAAAGGGGACTGCGGGAAACTTGGTACGCCAGGCGACCTGGATACATCCTGTGATTACCCTTGTGCAAATGGGTGCTGTCTGCTATCTGCTGAGAAGTCCGGCCGTTTTGGGTTCTTTTTTGGGCGCCGCTCTTGTCACCCTGTTCCTTGGAAATACCAGCAGGAAACGCATTGGGGGAGTCACTGGCGATGTACTTGGGGCCACAGAGGTGCTCAGTGAGTGTTTTGGCTACCTCTTTGCTCTTGCCTTTTCAATCCTCTTTTCGTGATACTATCCCAAGGAGAAATTGTCATGGATATTGTATGTCTGGATTTGGAGGGTGTGCTGGTGCCCGAGATTTGGATTGCCTTCAGCGAGAAGACGGGGATACCCGAGTTTAAGATCACCACTCGTGAGGAGCCTGACTATGATAAGCTTATGCGTTATCGCATCAATCTCTTGAAGCATCATCATCTAACGCTTAAGGATATACAGCAGGTAATCGCCAGCATGAGGCCCTTGGAAGGGGCCAAGGAATTCCTGGACGTTCTCAGGAGCCTTACCCAGGTGGTGATTCTCAGCGATACCTTCAGTGAATTCGCCCAACCACTTATGGAGCAACTGGGATATCCCACCCTGTGGTGCAACAATCTGGTCGTTGATGCCGATGGCATGATTAGCGGTTACCTCATGCGGCTGCGCGACGGAAAGAAAAAGGCCATCCTGGCACTCAAGGAATTGAACTTCCGAACCTTTGCCGCAGGGGATTCTTACAATGATCTGACAATGATTCATCAGGCCGATGGAGGGTGTCTCTTCAGGGCACCGGCAAAGATATTGGACGAGGAGCCCTCCCTCAAGATAGCCACAACCTATGACGTCTTCTTGTCCATCATCAAGGAATTCCTAAATAATGACTAGAAAAGAATACAGATCAATAGTCTTTTGGATAACGGTCATGGTCATTTGCATTGTGCTTGGCTTTGTACTTCTTGCCTTGCTTCTTCAAGACAAGCCTTTGGTCGTACTTCTCTTTGGCTTTGCTCTTGCCTTCATCCTTGTTTTCATGATAAAAGCCATAAAAAAACTCGGAGACAGTACTTCTGAAGAAAAATAAGTGAATTAGCCTTTCAGCCTCTTGACTTAAGTACCAAATATCACCATTTTAGAGAAAATTCCTCAATGGGGGTGTTGTCATGGCTGAAAGTTTCACTTTGGAGATGAAGCAAAAGCTTCTGTCCATGCGTCAGGAAATTCTTGAGAGGATGTCTGAAAGCAACTCTGAGTTCAAGAGTATTGCGACTTCAATGGGAATTCAGGATTCCATTGACAGCGCCGCAGATGATATCGCGATCAAGAAGATGGAAGCTGTAAACAAACACGAAGCGGATCGCCTTAGGGCGATTGAGAATGCTTTGGAACGGATTCATACGGGGAAATATGGTATGTGTCTTCGGTGTGGGAAAAAGATTCCTGAAGAGAGGCTCAGGGCGCTTCCCTATGCCGTACTTTGTCTTTCCTGCAAGAATGCCGAAGAAGGTGTTGGCCGTAGATAAAGCAGTGGCTTTCAGTGTTCATTCACATTGAAAGCCGCTTTTATTCTTCATTCAGGTTTTCTCATACCTGATTTGTGAGGCTTTGAGCATTTTGTCGAAGAGTTCCCTTGCTTTCCCTATTGGGATGTTTACCAAGGGGTCCGAGATAAAGGCAGTGAAGAGTAAGTCCGTATCATCCTGATAAAGAGCGTCCAATGTCATTTGTTGGACATCACTGACTCTCCTGACAAGGTTTTGTATGCCCAAGGGGGGATCTGTTGCCACAATCGGTCTTATTGAGTTATTGCTGATGAACCCATTGCTTTCAACAATTCTTCCTAGTGGCAGATATGTTATTTGTCCTTCATTAGGCCTGTTGATGTTTGTCAGTAAGGTCCTATCCCCGAAAAGTGATCGCATGATGTCGACTCCCTCCTCATCCGAAGGGGAGGCTTTGAGCTCTTCATCCTTGAATACTTTCTCCTTCTTTTCTTTTGCCTTGGTGATGCGCCATTGATAGGGGGTCCTTACTACTCCGAGTTTCCATAACTGCTCATCGGTTGCAAGGAACCACGGGACGAATTCACTAAGATGCCTGTCACCAGCAGCTCCCAACGCGCCAAAATCCCGAAGGAAGGAAAGGGCGACCAACTGATCGCATTCAAACCATTTCTCCTTTGCTATCCGTTGTTTTGCGGTTTCCGTTTTATCCTCATATATTTTGGGATTTTCCGCCAGTTCCTTGAGTTTCGGCATCAGGTCAATGCCATTCCATGAGGCTCTTGTCACAAAGGTGAAATGATTCACTCCTGTAAGATCTATGTGGATATCTCTTCTATCCGGCTGGGGGACTCCATACCATTGGGCGACTTTCTCTGCGATGAAGGTCTCTGTGTGGAATACCTCATGGCAGCATCCCAGCGCCTTGATGTCGGGGAATGCTTTGTACAATGCGGCCGTGCAGAGCGTCATGGGATTTGTATAATTGATAACCCATGCATTCGGGCAGCACTGCTTGATTCTCTTTGCAAAATCAAAGAAAAGAGGGAGGGCTCGGCGTGCACGCATTATACCGCCGGGACCTGTGGTATCCCCGACCGATTGAAGGATTCCATATTCCTCAGGAAGCACAAGATCTCCATAGCGGCATTCTGTAAGTCCCGGTTCGATTGATAAAATAACCAGATCAACACCTGTGAGTGCATCCTTGATATCAGATCGGGCCTCCACCTTGAACCGTCCTTCGCTGTTGTTGACCTTGAATATCTGATTGGCAACCTGGACATTGTTCTTGGCTGCTTGCTTGTCAATATCGTACAGTATCAATGTTCCTTCCGTCATGGTGTTGAACGCCAAGTCCTTCATGAACTGGATGGCCCAAAGACGGCTTCCCCCTCCAATAATGCAAATGGTTGTTTTTTTCATGCAAGCCTCTTCTCCTTAGTATATCATTATTGCATTGGATATTCTTTCATAGCTTGAATTATTTGACATTTGGGTATCATTTCTTGACAGTGATGCAAAAAATGCAAGATTGACAAAGGCTCTTCACTCAAGTAGTGTGATTCAAAACGAGGGGGGAAAAATGCATTATATCGATGCTCATGCCCATGTGTTCTCCCAATTGTCAGGTTTCGGGGCCGATGGTGAGTTGAGAGCGATTGGAGGAGGAAAAGCCCGATGGGCTACAGGAGCTGTCATCGATCTCATACCACAGGGCCTTGGTGACACGACTTTTACCGCCGAGTCCTTGCTTTCCCTTATGGATGAGCATGACGTTGAGAAGGCGGTGCTGCTTCAGGGGGGATTCCTGGGTTTTGAGAATGATTACGTGCATGAATGTATCACCCGGTATTCCAAGCGGCTTGCTGGTGCGGCGACTTTTGACCCGTTTTGTCGGAATGCGCAGAAAATCCTGGACAACCTCTTGGATATCCTGCATTTCTCAATCTTCAAGTTTGAGATGTCAGTTGGTTGCGGTATCATGGGCAACCATGAGACCTTCCCCCTCGATAGCCCGATGATGATGGGTTTTTATACCCGGATTGCCCAACGAGGAGGGATGCTGGTCTTCGACATTGGAAGCCCGGGGGATGGAAGCAGCCAGTGTGAGGCAATACGTAACATCGCCTCAACCTTTCCCGCTATGAATATTGTGGTCTGCCATCTGATGTCTCCCCGGCTAGGCCAGTTCTCTCAGTTGCAGGCAGGTCTGGAGATGATGAAAAAAGACAATGTGTATTTTGACCTCGCCGCATTGCATTGGAAGGTCAGACCTGAGAAATACCCTTTCCCCACAGCCAGGGAATATGTCGGATTTGCTAAAGAACTGGTTGGATGCGATCATCTGATGTGGGGTACTGATGCCCCGAGCACCTTGTGCCATGAGAGTTATGCTCATCTTCTTGGGTATCTCAAGGATCTTTTTACCGACAAGGAACAAGAGCAGGTCTTCTTTGAGAATGCACAAAGACTTTATTTCTCCTGAATTGGTTTTCAGTGGTCAGAGATAAGGATTGCTCTGTTCCTGGCCCACCGTGGTATCAGGTCCATGTCCTGGAAGAATTCTTACTTCATCGGGCAATTCCAGAATCCTATGACAGCTTTGGATAATCTCCGGATAGGAGCCTCCATACAAATCGGTCCTGCCGATACCACTGGCGAACAAAGTATCCCCGGAGAAGAGGAATTGGCCTTCCTCATGATAAAAGCAGACTCCTCCGGGAGTATGACCTGGAGTATGCATGACTTTCATATGGCAGTCATCCAGATATTGTCCTTCGTCCAAGAGGGCTGTAGGTTCAGGAAGAGCCATAAGCTCTTCCTTATAAGCAGCAAGAAAGGAACGGTCGGTGATGGTTTGGGAAAAATGAGCATATGCGTTCTTTCCAAGGAAAGAGGCATCCTCCCTCCCTACGAGAATCTCCACTCCAGGGTATTGCGCCACTATCCTGGGCAAAGCTGTTACATGATCCCAATGGGTATGAGTAAGCAACACGGCAACAGGGAGAACATGATGCTTCTCAATGCAATGAATAATCTCCTGCGCATCGTTACCTGGATCAATGATCCAGCAACTGTCGGTTTTCTCTTCCCCTAAGATGTAGCAATTGGTTTGGTAAGGTCCCACCACCACACGTTCGACAAACATCCTCACTCCTTATTTGAATAACTGACCGTGACCGTCCTGCCCTTGATATCCATCCCATTGATCTTGGCAATGGCCTTCTCACAGTTTTCCTGACTCATGGAGACAAAACTGTATTTGTCGTGGATGCGGATGGAATAGATGTCATCACGGGTAAGGCCAAGCTCGGTTTGGAAAACTTGGCTCAGTTCCTTGGCATACAATCTCTTCATCTTGCCAATATTCAGGTATAATGTCTTCGCCCCAGCTGGGAGAGGCTTCTCCACCGCACGTTCCTCTGGCTTCTCAGCTTCCGAGGGAGCCTGTTCCTTCTTGGCTACCGGTCTTGCATTGGTGGCAATCGGTCTTTTGAAGTTCTCCTTGGTGCTCATGCCTTCGCGGAGCAGGTAAGCCATGAAATATCCACGAAGGGAAAACGGCACATTCTTCTTGATGAGCTTCTTGAGATGTTCCAGTTCATCGGGATTGGCATCTGCTTTTGTTTTCCCTGCTATGATCTGGATCTTCGCGATGAAAGCCTGATCTTTGTCAGGTTTTGTCTTTTCATTGTCCATTGGGCAATCTCCTTAAATATCCTCATGGCGTACACCATGGGCTGAATTAATGGTCGCCATCATAATAAGATGTGCAGGATAGAACCTGATTTCTTGACAGCATAAAAAAGCATAATCAACACAAGTACCCCTTGTCAATCTTTCCAGCTCGTTTCCTTATAGTCCAAATGTGGCTATTCGTGTTACAATTTCATCATGGCAATGACAACTGTGGATATTGTTGAGTTGAATACCAAATTGACGCATCTCAGGGTTTCTCTTGAGAATGAGTATGCCAAATTTGGGAAAAGTTGCGCTTTGATTGAAAGAGTAGGCACCCTTGGCTCTTGCCAGAATGAATGGAAACAGTATGAAGAATGTCTCAATAAAACCACAGAACAAGAAAAAGAATACGAGAAACTTAAAACAAGGCTATCGATTTTGACAGATAAGAAGGGCCATATCCGTGAGATTGGCAGACAGCTCAAACTTTGCGCCAAGAGGGAGAAGGAGGTGACTTCTTGTCTTGGGGCATCCGCGTATGAGGCTTATTCCGGTAAGCTCTTGCCTCCAGAAGGAGAGTTGTTCTGCAAGCCATTCTATGAATCCTATTATCAAAAATGCAAGCACTGGGAATCCTTGTCCAAACAAAACGGGTTTGAAGGTAAGTTTGCGCAATTACGCTTGAGATTCCTTAGGAAAAAAGCATACGGTCTCTTTTGTCGATGTGGTTCCGCTTTGTTTGGCTCGGATGCCTATCTGTTCCTTTCAGACGGGCAGATGAAGAAAGAGACGGAGCAGTTGCTTCAAAAAGAAAAAGAACTGTCCTTTCAGGCCAAGGAGTGCAGGCAAAGCATCAATACACTTGAGGAGCACACTGATAAAGGTAAGCTTGACAATGCCAAGTCCAAGCTGGATGGTCAACGGAAACTTGTGGAGGAGTTGGCTTGCGTGTACGGGAAGGCTGTCTACGAGGTGATTACCCCGGAGGATATCCAGAAAAAAGTTGGGCAGAAGGCATATTCACAAGGTCTCCAGATAGCACGGATACAAGTTGAGATTGCAGAATGCCAGAAAAATATCAAAGAGGCCAAATGCCAGATGCAGATTGATGAATTGCTGGTGCAGATTGGACTGGACAAGCAGAAAATTGCTCATTTGAAGGAACAGCAGCAGGCTCTGGACAAGCAGATCAGCGAGGTTGTTCTTTCCATCAATGAAAAGAAAAAGCAGATACGTACTCTTTCTGGTGGACCTGCATGAGTAAAATGGAAGGGAAACAGTTGGAATTTGATTTCATGAAGGACAAGAAGAGTGAACCTTTGGGGGTTCATGTCAAATTAACGAAAAAAAACCTTGTGGTTCCCAAAAATCCTGAACGGAGGAAGGTGTCCGTTGCCTCCAGAAGTGTATCCGTGACATTGGGAGAGAAGAGGAAAAAGCCAGTTGCCACCCCGCAGAATAAGAAAAAGCCTGCAAAAAAGAGACAACCTGCCTTTAAGGTAAAAAAGAAGAAAGAGGGGGTGCCGAAGAAAAAAGCAACGGCAGAGCCCCCTGAGCTGGGGACAAGAACAGGATACAGGACAAGTCTTCCCGCACGGTTTAGCACGATGGCCATTCTGCTCGCGACAGGTCTTTGCGTGCTTGCTTTATTAGTTGTAAGTATCTCGAAAGGACGAAAAACAAGGGAGAAGGTCACCCCTCCTGTCGATAGCATATCTTCGGTTGTGGTTTTTCCTCAGACCAGTGTGTCCATCAAGGCTGGAATGACAGCAAGACAAGTTGCAATGCTATTGGAAAAAGAGGGCGTGGTGAAAAACGCCCAGGAATTTCTGGAGTACCTTGTCTCTCATAATCTGGCTTCCTCTCTCAGGATGGGGGACTATTTACTGGATAAGCAGGGTGATTTCGATACTCTTGCCCGGAGTCTGACAGGACAAGGTCCTGTCCTCTCTGTCATTGTCTCCAATGGCAAGACCCTCAAACAAGTTGATGAGTATTTAGTCCAGAGGGGATATGCCAAGGAAGGGGATTTCCTCCAGGCTGTGAATTCCCTTGCAGATTCCTATGGCCTGGATTTTTCAGAAGGGTGGTTCGCTTCAGGTTCCTATGAGGTATCCCATCTTGACACAGCCAATGATCTTGCCATGCAGATGTATCGTCGGATGCTTGAATACTTGTCACCTTTACTTACGGAGTCTGTGGTGAAGGAATATGGAGTGGACACTTTGTTGATAGTTGCCTCCTTGATCCAAGCCGAGACACAAAATAGTGAGGAGATGCCTTTGATAGCAGGAATAATTTACAATCGTCTCAAGGACGGTATTCCCTTGGGCATAGATGCAACTACGAGATATGAGACAGGGGATTGGACCCATGAGATCGCCTCCCAGGTATTTGAAACCATGACACCTTACAATACCCGAAGAAAGATTGGATTGCCTCCAAGTGGGATTTGCTGCCCCTCCGCTTTGGCCTTGCAATCTGCGGCCAAGCCATTAAAGACTGAGTATGTTTTTTATCTGCATGGTAAGGATGGCAGGCTTCACCCTGCAAAAGATTATGCGGAACATCAGAAAAATATTGAGAGGTATTTGTAATGGAGATTGAACCGGAGTCATATAATCTGCATACCCATAGCTTCTATTGTGGTCATGGAAGCGGGCATGTAAGTGAATATTGTGCGGAGGCCAGGCGCTTGGGTTTGAAGGTACTTGGTTTCTCAGAGCATTGTCCTGTGCCTGAGAATCGCTGGAGAAATACCCGTATGGCATATGCTCAGCTGCCTGAGTATCTCGCTGAGGTAACAAAAGAACAGCAAAGCGAGGACCTTAAGGTCTATAAGGGATTAGAATGTGATTATTTCCCCGAATATGATGAGTATTATCGCGCTCTGAAGGAAAAGACCGATTACTTGATTTTTGGTGTGCATTTGCTCCAGACTTCCTCTGACCGGGATTTTGCCTTGCATCATCGTCCTATGGGCAAAAAGGAACTGCATGCCTATACAGAGGAGTACATCGCCTCGATTGAAAGCGCCCTGTTTTTGTATGGGGCCCATCCTGATTTGTTTGGAATCAATTATCTTGCTTGGGATGAGGAGGCGATAGCTTGCAGCAAGGCTATCCTGAGTTGTGCCGAAAGCTATCAGATGCCATTGGAAGTGAATGCCTATGGGTTGCGCAAGCCTTTGGTGGAAGCCAAGGAAGGAAAACGCTGGGCATATCCCCTGTTGAATTTCTGGCTTCTTGCCAGGGATTACAAGATCAAGGTGGTAAGTGGTGCTGATGCACATAGCGTGAGTGCCTTATCAGGATTTTATCCCCTTTGCTGTGAATTTCTTCAATGTACGGGCCTTTCGTTCTCGTCTTTGGAAACTGATAATGGATTGAGGGTATGAGCATGAATTATTTGATTCGTAATGTGCGATTGGAGGACAAGGAGAACGTTGATATCCTTGTTATCGGAAGCCATATCATTGATATTGGCCAGAAATTGGAATATTCACTTCCGGCAATGAAAATTGTCGATGCCCATGGTGCACGGGTGATAGCCGGTCTAATTGACCAGCATGTCCATAGCATCGGAGGTGGTGGCGAGGATGGGCCTGCAAGTCGGGTTCCTCCTATCGTCTTTAGTGATTGCGCCAAGGCCGGTGTGACGACTTTGGTAGGGACGCTCGGTACGGATAGCCATACCAGAAGCCTGAGGGATCTCTTGGCGATGACCCAGGCTTTGGATGAGACGGGTATCAACGCCTATTGTCTTACTGGCTCCTATGAGTATCCTTCCCCCACCTTGACCGGTGATGTTGCTGACGATTTGCTTTTTTGCAAGCCGGTTATCGGGTGCAAGCTTGCCATAAGCGATCATAGGTGCAGTTGTCCTACCACTGAGGAGATTATCAGACTTGCCAGCAAGGTGAGACTTGGTGGTCTGATCAGCCATAAGGTAGGGGAGCTCCATATTCATGTGGGTGCTGACAGTAGGGGGATTGAGCAACTGTTCGATATCATTGAGCGGACGATTCTCCCTGTCACCATATTCAGGCCGACCCATATGGGAAGCCATCTTGAGCAGGCTGAGAGATTTGTAAGGAAAGGAGGCTTTGTGGATATCACCGCAGGACGGAATGCACCAGAGGCCATCGCCACGCTGTTATCGAGACTTCCCCCCGCTTTATGGCCACAGGTGACAGTCAGCAGTGATAGCAATGGTTCCCTTCCAAAATGGAACGACAAGCGGGAGATAATCGGCATGGATAGGGGGCGTATGACCTCGCTGCTTCAGACACTCAGCATCCTTGTAGAGGAAAAAGGATTGCCGCTTTCAGAAGTACTGCCTTTATTTACCAGCAATGTGGCCAAAGCCTTGCATTTTACACAGGTCGGGTCAGTTGAAATCGGTAAACAAGCTGATCTGGTTCTCCTGGATGGGGAATTCCAGGTCCAAAGCGTGATGGCGAAAGGTGTCTGGCTTTCCTTTGATTCTCAGATTCTGGTGAAAGGAATGTTTGAGGATTAACTGTTTCTTTGGGAATTTCTCATTTTGAGAAAGAAACCGTAGGAATAGAGAATTGGAATTAGGGTCATAAGAGAGATGCCGATGATTGATACCACGGCATAGGCTTTGCCAAGGAAGATGCAACAAAAGAGCATGACAAGGGAGCCTATGGTCCACACCCATCCTGCAAGGCGATGGGTATGATTCCAATTCTCCTCGTTATCGAGTGTCCATGGAAGGCGAAAGCCTATGGTGTAATTCTGTTTGCATGTAGGTAAATAATTTCCCATTATCAGCATGATTACGGATATGAGCGACATCGTTATCCTTCCAATGGGAAAATATTTTCCCAGTGCGTAGGAAAGTATCAGCAACGAGCAAAAATTGCCTATAAGCGGAATGAGAAACTTTACGAGCGTAGTAAGCTTCTGTTTTTTTTTCCTTCTCGGATCCGAATCCAGGGCGATGCTCACAATGATGTTGGTCACCAGCAGAATGGAGGGGATTCCATACACAGCCATTGCCTTTGAGGAATATCCATCCGCCTGGTCGTTGAGTGAGAAATGTGTTGCCATTCTCTCTGGTAATTGGGAATAAAAGAAGGAGCCATAGATAAAGGGAAGGATACAGAGGAGAGTGGTGATCAGCAGCATTCTATTTTGAATCTTGTTTTTCATTTGGTTCCTCCTTGGTGAAGTTTGAGCACCAGAGCATTATCTCCTCAAAGACCGAGGTGTTCAGTTCATAATATATGAAGTTCTTCTTCTTGGTCTCAACAATGAGATTTGCGTTCTTCAATTGGGAAAGGTGATAGGACACCGTCGCATTGCTTAGCGCCAGATGCGAGGCGATTTCTCCGGCATTGAGCTTGCCTTTTTTGAGCATCATAAGGATTTCCCTTCTGGTGCTGTCTCCTAAGGCCTTGAGGGTTTTTGACAATCCCACTGTTTCGATATCCTTCGAAATACCTATAGCATTTACTTGTGCTGTCTGTCAATGAAGAGTCAAAAAGGAATATGAATTGCGTTTTTCAAAATTATCATCTACAATAACACGCATACACAATTCGGGCGGGACTTTGGAAATTTTTCTTGGTTCGTTACGAGAGCTTGGTTCCTGCCTGGTGCAAAGAAGATTTGGATAATACATATGAAAAATAAGTTGCCGGATGCAAAAAAAATGCTTTGTGCATTAGGAGTTTTGCTGGTATTTCTTACTCCTGTTTTTGCTGGGCGTGTGCTATTTCTTAGTTCATATTCCCCAAGCTGGCGTGCAGTGCAACTCCAACTGAAAGGAATCGAGAGCACCTTTGAACATTTGGTTTCCGTGGATTATCTCTTTATGGATAGCAAGGACATCCCCTCATCTCAGAGCGAGGGATGGATTTTGGATCAGTATTTGGGAAATGTGAAGATAAAAGGGCCGTATGATGCAATTATCCTTGGAGACGATGCAGCCTTGGATTTCATATTGAAATACAAAAAGGAATATTTCGATACCATACCTTTGGTCTTCGAGGGGATCAATGATAAGGAGAAGGCCTTGGCTGTGGCAAAAAAATACGCCAATATAACAGGGGTCATCGAAACTTTTTCTATTGAGCAAATTCTTACAGTGGCCCATAGTCTCTATCCTAAGGCGAAAAGAGTCCTTGCCATCTGTGATGAAACCCTCTCAGGTGAAGGTTCCGTCAAGCAGTATCTTGCGGTGAAGGACAGGTTCCCCACCTTGGATTTTGAGCTTCTTGATACTTCTTTGCTATCGAGGACTCAGATTGAAAAACAGTTAGAGGCTTGTAATGGTGATACTATTCTGCTGTTTCTGATTTTTAGTAATGATGCGAACGGAACCATTTATAATCTTGATGAGGGAACGTCATTACTGATGCAAAACCTATCAATCCCTGTTTTTAAAGTGAATGAAACCGCTATTGAGGATGGGTATATCGGGGGGAAGGTGATTTCTTATTCCCGAATGGCTGCTTTGGCGGCGCGGATGGTGTTGGATATACTCCAGGGAAAGTCAGTGGAGAGTATTCCTGTAAGGGATGCTTTGACCTACAATTGCTATAACAGAAAGGTCCTGGACCGTTTTGGCTTCAAGAAATCACAGTTTCCTTCCGATTCTCTTTTCCTCAATGACGATGGCACTTTTTTTTCAACTCATGAGGTTCCCCTTCTGGGTTTCTCTGCATTGGTCTTGGTCTTCTTGATAGTTCTTCTCTCTTTATTGAGGCGTTCAAAGGTTCTGGTGCATAAGCTTACCGCCAGCGAACAGACTCTTCAAACCGCAATAGAGCAAAGTCCTCTCTATGTCTGTGAATATGACATCCAAGAAAAAAAAATCTTCTTTGGAAAGAAGATGCGGCAGGAAATGAACCTTCCAGAGATGCTCGAGGATTTTCCTCATTCGTGGTTGAATCTTGGTCTCCTGGAAGACAAGTTCGTCGGGCCATTTTGTGAATTGATGCAGAAACTCGAGAAGGGTGTTCCGGAAGTTTCTATGGATATCAAATTGAATATTCCTTCTTTGGGGCAACCTTTATGGAATCATATTGTCTTTAAGACGGTCTCATTCAAGGATGGGCATCCTTCCAGGGCCATTTGTGTACTTTCTGACATTTCTATCCAAAAGCAGCAGGAAGCTGAATTTGAAAGGGAAATCAAGCGTTGGAATCTTCTTTCCGAAAAGACGTTGCTTACTCTTAAGGTTGATGTCACCGCAGGAACGATTCTGGACTGTTATTATGCTGAGATCCTAGGTCCTCTTGATTTGTTTGATTCCACTTATGCTAAATTCTACCTGAATATATACAGGTTCGTCCATGGCGATGACAAGGTCGCTTTTGAAGAGATCTTTGCCCCGGAACACCTTTTGGAAAAATATACTGAAGGTGAAAGGCTGATCACCTTGCGTTATCGTCGCATGTTGCCTGATGGCAGGATTATTTGGGTTACCAGCGTCTCCTCTTTGGTTGCGGACTTCACTACTAAACATGTTGTTGCTTTTATCCGCTTGTACGATGTCAATGATGAGGAAGAGACGAAATTGCTTATCAACAGGATCTCCAATCTTGATTATGATTTTTTTCTTCTGATGGATTCCCAAACTGGAAGAACCAGGAAGTTCATGAATGATGGTAAACCTCTCAAAGGTGACAAAGGCGAGTTCTTTTCCTTTGAGGAAATCTGGAAATGGTTTGAGCAGAGATTTGCTCCTACAGAATGGGATAACATAAAGAATCAACTTTCATTGGATATTGTCAAGAAAATCCTTTCCAAGCAGGAACGGTACATCGTGACGTTTACAAGTCTGGAGGAGAAGGATGCGCTTTTGCGGAAACGTCTTTCTTTTGCATATCTTGATGAATCACATCTTCGGATTTGTTGTCTTTGCCAGGATTTCACCGAGGTGGTGAAGCGAGACGAGGTACAGAAGCAGAAGTTGGAGTTCGCTTTGGGTGAGGCAGAGAAGGCCAATGCCTTTAAATCCGAGTTTCTTGCACGGATGAGTCATGAGATGAGGACTCCTCTTAATGCTATAATTGGATTGGCCAATCTTGGTCTGACCGATTCTCGGGATTCTGTGGCTTGTGATTATTTTAAGAAGATAGACACAGCGGGAGAGTATCTTCTTGGGTTGATCACCGATGTGTTGGATATGTCAAGGATTGAGAGTGCTGGCATTGAGTTGCATCCTGAGGATTATTATCTTTCCGAATTTCTTAATGCACTCTCAACTATCATCGGTCCTCAATGTGTGAAAAAAGATATTCTGTTCCTTACTATCATCAAAGGGAAAATGAATACGAACGCCTATGTCGACAAGATGCGTTTTACCCAGGTGTTCATCAATTTGTTGTCAAATGCGGTGAAGTTCTCTCCTCATGGAGGGACCGTGACTTTGACTATGCGGACAGAGCAGATGCCAAACAAGCATAATCGAATGATTTTTGTTATTGCTGATAATGGCTGTGGCATGAGTAAGGAATTTCAAAAACGTGTTTTTCTTCCTTTCAGCCAAGAGCGAATAGGAAAAAACAGCACCGTTCCCGGAACTGGGCTGGGCTTGGCGATTGTGAAGAATATTGTCCAGTTGATGGGAGGGACCATTTCCATGGAGAGCGAATTGGATAAGGGTTCTTCCTTCACTTTGACCTTTGAGACCATATGGACCGGTGAAGAGAAAAAGGAAGTGTTCGTTCCTCTTGTCTCAGTTGATTATTCCCTCTTGAAGGGAAAACGTGTGTTGATTGCTGAAGACCATCCCTTGAATGCCGAGATAGCAAGGAAAATTCTCTCAAGACAAGAAATAACCTCGGAACTGGCCGGCGATGGACAGATTGCCATAACTATGTTCAAGGAGTCAGCAATAGGATATTACGATGCGATCCTGATGGATATTCGTATGCCGAACATCGATGGCATTGAGGCGACAAGGCAAATTCGTGCCTTAAAGAGGGATGATGCGACATCTGTCCCTATCATTGCCATGACCGCCAATGCCTTTGTTGAGGATGTCAACGAGTGCTTGGATTGTGGGATGAACGGACATCTGTCCAAGCCGATAGATCCAAGTGAGCTCTTTGATATGCTTGCCAAGGAATTGATTAATACCACTAAG
>Ga0265294_10001032_pt1 | contig 37845 bp, 30 predicted proteins | sample MunlanPumphouse3_FD_192504 | JGI IMG/M metagenome (GOLD analysis project Ga0265294, IMG submission 192504) | Groundwater microbial communities from a municipal landfill in Southern Ontario, Canada - Pumphouse #3 | ecosystem: Environmental > Aquatic > Deep subsurface > Groundwater | place... | reverse complement strand
CTAAAAAAATTTTTTTTAAGTTTTTATTGTCAATTAAATCATCATCATGAATTTTGCTTGAATCTGGTTTTTGATCTTGTATAAAAGTAGTTTTTATCTCTTTCTTCTCCATTAATATTTCCCCCCCAAAAAAAATGAAATTAAAAACCTAATTTTTTTCGTTTAAAGCATTAATCAATACTTCCATTGCTGAAATAACTTTCGCACAGTTGTTATTTTTTCTTTTCGGATCAGCCTTAATTCTCATGTGTTTAATAAAATCAAAAATATCATAAATTTCAAATTTTTCAACAGTATTTTCTTCTGCAACTTCTTCAACAATTGAGGCAAATGAATTCGGAAGATCATCCGTTTTTTGAAGGTATAAAGATTTTTTCCCTTCATTGATTAAATAATTAATGATTGTATTTTTATTTCCAGTGATTGAAAAAATTTTAGATAATTTTGAAAAAAGATCAATTTTTAAACTTTCTAAAAAATTTATCATATAAGATTCATCAAAAGGCTTAAAATAATATTTACATCCTAAAAGACCATCAGTCAAACGAAATGCATCATAATAACCAAGCTTCAAATTAAACTTAATTTTTTCATTTCTCATATCTAAAGTATTCCCTAATTTTACACTTGGTCTTATGTATTTTATCTTAATACTTTTATCTATAACTTCCTGTTTAGGCATTTTACTCATCGTACTAATCACTATTATATTATCGTAACCTTTACGCACTAATGGATTAATCGGACAATTATCATACATCCCTCCATCAATAAAAGACTTACCATCGATTTTCGGGCGATTAAAAGCAGGATAATAGGCACTTGCTAAAATATATTTTTTCAACATCCCAACGGGAATATCTTCCTTGAAGACTTCTAATGGTTTCCATTTTTCCGAAATATTTACTGTAACTAGCGCATAATCAGTAATAGAAGCTCTAAGTGTCTCTTCGTTGATATATTTATCGACTATTTCCTGGACCTTTACCATTGATAGTCCTTTATTGGCAAAAGCCTTTTTCGCCAAGGAAAAAGCATAGGAAATATCTTCTTTCTCAAAACTATCATCAAAGAGCATATCAAACTTTTCATCGTCCACATCAAGAAGTGTTGATGGCCTAACCTGTTCCCAAAGCAAATAACATTCATTAAAGCTACCTTGAGCTATCATTGCTCCATTTAAAGCCCCTATCGAAGTGCCAGAAACACCATCAAAGTGATAATTCCTTTCAATTAAAGCTTTTACTGCTCCAGCGTGAAAAGCGCCTTTAGCACCTCCACCTTCAAGAACTAAACCAAGCATATTTCACCTCATAAGAATTATAAAAGCGTAAACCTAACTTTGAAAGAATGAACTTGATGCGGAAGAATTTTATATGAAGGCTTTAAAGAAGCAAGCGCTGGTATATCTCCTCCTACTCCTCTTTGTTTGCCATCAATATACACAGATAAATTATCCGTAGTTTTTAATTCGTGTAAATGTTTTGCATCTTCAAGCATATCATATGTATAAGGATGAATGGTCATTTCAAAAGGTTTATCCTTTGCCTGTATCCTTATACCACTATTACCTCCTATTTCCAACCATCTCACATCTGTATGCCCCCCATTCTCTTGAGGGTATAAATAATCATGCAAGAAATCTTCAGAGATTCCATTAAAAATTTTTAATATTGCAGCACTGTTCCTGTCGCAATAATTCTCAAATGGGCCTCTTCCGTAAAAAGATATACCCTCCATTTGTTCTCTTAAACTAAAAGTAAATCCATATCTCTCTAATTCAGAAGAAGAAACAACGGCCATTTCCAAATCAAATGAATTATCTGAATTAAAAGAATATAATGTTCTTAAGCTACGAATATGGGGAAGTCGCCATTCTATAGCTACGCTGAGTTTATCGTCTGATGAAAAAATATTAATTCTTTTTGATCTCAATTTTTTCATAGCTTTTCTAAATTTTCCCACTCCCAAAAGACGTTTTATTATAGAAAAAGGAACTTGGGGAAGCCTATCATTATCAATTGTAGCCCGAACGAAATTAGGTTTAAGGGGATCTTTTAATTTTTCAATTCCACAAACGCTTAAACTTAATATATATCCAGTTTTCTTGTCTAATATACACTTGCAGTCTCCAAAAGCAACAATTATTTCTATGTCATTCTCGCTGTATGAACAATTATTGCTTGAGACCTCAGGAAGTTTAAAATCACTTTTTTTAATAATTATCTGTTCGTAAGCAATCGAATGTCCTTTTAAGGAATATTTATTATCTTTTTTTGTGATTATAGATACGATAATAGAGACTTCTTCCCCATCTAAGAGAAAATCGATAGGGAGCTCAATTTCTCCCATGGTAAAAGGATCAATTGAAGGAATCGGCAAAATAATTTCATTGCCTTTTTTTCCATCTAACAACAATTCAATTTTACAATCAAAAATATTAAGGTTAGTAAACATGTAACGATTGTAGATTAATAATTTATAACCTGTAAAAGCTATATCAACTTGTTGATACTGTTTTCTAACCTCGTACAACGCAGGGTTCGGGCTTCTATCGGCTCTAAATATACCATTAAATGCAAAATTTGAATCATTTGGTTTATCTCCAAAATCTCCACCATATCGCCATTCGGTAATCCCATTATTTATTACTTTTATACTTTGATCTGCAAAATCCCAAATAAAACCACCGGCGAGTCTGTCATACTTTTTAAATTGATCCCAATAATCCCCGAAATTCCCCAAACTATTTCCCATAGAATGAGCATATTCACATTGTATGAAAGGAAGATCAATATAATCACTAGGTTTTAGTTTTGTCCCAAAAGGATTCCAAAGTGATACACAGTGTGTGATTGGCTTGTTTTCACCGATTTTAGGCATTTTTTCAAGTTTAGAATACATTTCTGATAGAACATCACTACATTTACCGGTTGTATCTGGCTCATAGTGAATAAACCTTGTTTTATCGATTTTTAACACTTCATTTTTCATGTCAAAAAAAGAATTCCCGAACCCTGATTCATTCCCAAGGGACCAACTTACAATACAGGGATGGTTTTTATGCGTATTAACCATATTTCTTATTCTATAACAACATTCTTCCGACCATTTCCTATCGTTTTTTGGCAATAAGAAAGCCAATCCATGAGTTTCAAGATTGTTCTCCGACATAACAAGTATTCCATATTTGTCACATAAGTCATAAAATATTTTTGGATTAGGATAATGACAGGTTCTTATTGCAGTAATATTATTAACTTTGCACGAAATTATGTCTTTTTCAATTATGTCTATTGGAACAGCGTGGCCGTACTCTGGGTGAAAATCATGTCTATTTACCCCACAAAACTTAAGAGTTTTTCCATTAAGTTGTATATATGGCCCTTTTCCATTGTTATGTGGGACAATTTTAATTTCTCTAAATCCGAAATTCAGAATTCTTCTATCAAGAAAGTTTTGATTGTCAAAAAGATCTAAGACAATATTATATAAATTTGGAAATTCATGTGACCATAAATCTATATTATTGATTTTTTTTAAATAGGAACTCCTAGTTTCACCATTATCCCTGACTTTTACCCTTTCAATATCTTCTGAAAACAATTCGTTTCCTTCATTATTAAAAAGGGTTAACCTTAACAGTAAATTTTCACTTCCTGATCCATGAGACTTAATTACTATATCTCCTATGAGCTCAGCTTCTTTGTAATCATTGCTTAAATTGCTTGAAAAAAAACAATCAAATATTTCAATATGAGGTTTAAAAATAATTGTTACATCTCTAAATATGCCAGAAAGTCGCCACATGTCTTGATCTTCAAGATAGCTTCCTGTGCAATATCTATAAACTATGACAGCCAATTTATTTTTTCCGGGCTTTACAAAATCTGTAATTCTATATTCTTGTTCATCAAAACTATCTTCAGAATAGCCAACAAAAGAACCGTTTAAATATATCTCAGCACAACTATTTACTCCAGCAAAGTTTACAAATATTTCGCTGTTAATGTTTTCTAGGAAAAATTCTTTAACATAACATCCAACTGAATTCTTATCTGCTTTAATATTTGGTATATTAAAAAAATTACGTGATTCGATCGCATAAGGATATCTAATATTCGAATAAATAGGAGTATCATATCCTAAAATTTGCCATTCTGAAGGAACTATAGTAATATCAAAATCAGTGTTACTATCTTCCATTAAATAGAAATTTTCAGGTATATCTTTTGTTGTTGGACAAAATTTAAATAACCATTCCCCATTCAAAGATAAAGTATTTTGATTAAAATTTATATCATGAGGGAATCCCGAACCATATCTTTCAATTGAATTAATATTATAAACATGCGGCTTCGCCCAAAAATCATTCATTTTTCACCTTTCGACCAATTTAATATTGAATATAATTATATCACACTCGGATAACACAAACAAACAATGAAACAATTAAACAATATGCTTCATTTATTAGAAAAATAAATTAAAAAAATACTTAAAAAAAGAAGGTTGAATTTATCCCCTATTGAAAGAGCTTTTTTATCCTTTCCATTGCAATACAAGTGTTTTCGTAACTGTTAAAAGCAGTAAGACGAAAGAAACCCTCTCCACATTTACCAAATCCGCTCCCTGGTGTTCCTACTACATTAGCTTTTTTTAATAAAAAATCAAAAAAATCCCAACTATCTCGTCCACATTCAAGCCAAATATAAGGTGAATTAATGCCCCCAGTAAACCATATTCCAATTTCATCTAGGGTATCAGAAATTACCATAGCATTTTTACGATAATAATCTATATTCTTCCTGCATTGTTCAATTCCTTCCTCGGAAAAAATAGCTTGTGCTCCTCTTTGTATTATATATGAAGTTCCATTATATTTGGTTGTTTGTCTTCTCCGCCACATATTATTTATCGAGAGACCATCTAATCTTAGCTCTTTGGGAACTATAGTATATCCGCACCTTGTTCCGGTAAACCCAGCAGTTTTACTTAAAGAACAAAACTCAACACAACATTTCTTGGCATTTTCAATTTGGAAAATAGATCTAGGTAGACTATTATCAGAAATAAAAGCTTCATAAGCACTATCAAAAAGAATAATTGAATTATTATTTAAAGCATAATCTACCCATATTTTTAATTGTTCATAGGAATATACAGAGCCCGTAGGGTTGTTGGGAGAGCATAAATAAATAACGTCTCCTTTTAAATCAGGTGAAGGCAAAGGGAGGAAAAAATTTTCCTTATTTCCATTTACCAAACGAATATCTCTTCCTAGCATTATGTTACTATCCAAATATACTGGATATACTGGATCGGGAATTACTATTAAATTGTCATTAGAAAACAACTCTGAAAAATTCCCGATATCACTTTTTGCACCATCAGAAATAAATATTTCATCCAAATCAATACTTACCTTAGAGTTGCTAAAATAATAGTTTTGGATGGCATTTTGAAGAAAGATATAGCCCTGTTCATCTCCATAACCCCTGAAAGTATTCTTGTCGCCCATTTCCTGAGAAGCATCCTGCATTGCTTTAACTGCAACAAGCGGAAGAGGTAACGTTACATCCCCAATTCCCATCTTTATTATTTTTTCCACGGGATTATCGGTGCTATATTTTTTAATTTTTCTAGCGATATCTGAAAATAAATAGTTTTCTTTTAAATTAAGATAATTTTTATTTACTGATGCCATCATACCACCTTATTTAAGATACAAAAGCCTTTGGCAACGAGGGCATCTACAAGTAACATCCTTAGAAGTAAAAAATTTAGTTACCTCAGAAGAAATATCCTCGCCACATCCCCCGCAAAATTCTCCATCATAATCAACTATATACGGATATTTTTCAACACTATTCTTTAGGCTTTCATATGTTGCAATCTCTTCTTTTGTTAATTGACTACAAAGATTTTTCATTTCAGTTTCTATTGGTTTTAAGAATACGTCTTTAGATTGATTGTATATAGACCCAAATTCATCTCGAAGAGATTTACACTCTTTGTTCAAAAAAATCAATTGATTAAAATTATCTTTATTCTTATCCTCACATAAAATAAGTTTATTTAAACATTTTTCATAATTCATCAAATCATAAATATCATCCTCAATTTTTTTGATCTTTTTGTAAATGTTATCTACTTCATCAAGAGTCAAAGCTTGAGAAACTTTTGATTGTATATCATCTAAACTTAATTGAATAGTATTCTTTTTCTCTTCACATTCCGGTAAACTTGCACAAAGTCGTTTTATTTCTTCTTTTGTATCTTGTATTTCTTTTTGTTTTTTCGAAAAATCTTTCAAACTATTTTCATAATTAATATATTGCTCTGTATTTTTTACTTTTTCTGAAAATTCCGAATAATTTTTATCTAATTCTTGGTATTTTTTTAATAGTTCAATATTCATATTACTCCTTTGTTATTGGGTTTATACATGTTCTAGAAATTAGCACATTGGGTATATTTTCCTCACTTAACACCTCAAATATTAATGAAGAAAAGGAAGATTCACTGCTGAAATGACTGGTTGATATTATAGCATAATCAGAATCTTTTGCAAACCTAAGAACATGGTGTTTAAATTCAGAACTGATAAAGACATCTGCTCCAACCATAATAGATTTTTTTAGATTTTCTTCATCCCCACCTGCTCCATTAACACAAAATACTTTTGAAATAATTCTTTGTGGGTTTCCTACAAAAAAAAGTGTATCATCACATAAAATTTGATTTAATCTGTCTACAAAAAGTTTTAGTGTGGTGGATTTCGAAAGAGTACCAAACCCATTAAAACCATATAGAGATTCACAAGGATTAACTTCAATTTTTTTCATAAAAGCATAATTTAGACCATTTTTCACATTGTCGATATTTGTGTGCGCAGCATAAATTGCGATGTTGTTGTCAATACACATTTTCATAGCTAAAATTGCAGGATTATCTAGGTCTATATTTTTTAAAGGCGAAAATATTGAAGGATGATGTTCTATAATAATATTGCATCTCTTTTCAACTGCTTCCGCAGCTACACTTGGGGTCAAATCTAGAGATACAAGCGCGGATATATACTCATCATTTTGATTGCCGTAAATAAAGCCACAATTATCATAATTCTCGGCTAAGGAAATTGGGGCAAAGTCTTCAATAATTTTTGATATGTCTTTTAACTTCATTATTTCTCTAAAAAATCTCTTAATTTCTTTGACCTATTTGGGTTTTTCAGCCTTCTTAGCGCCTTTGCTTCAATCTGTCTAATTCTTTCACGAGTTACGTTAAAAACTTTTCCCACTTCTTCAAGTGTTCTTGGTTTATTGTCCCTTAGACCATATCTAAGAATTAATACCATTGCTTCACGTGGATTTAAGGTATCTAAAACTTTATTTAATTCTTCTTTCAACATATTTGTTTCTGCAACTTCCATCGGGGATATAGCACTTGTATCCTCTATAAAATCTCCCAAATGGCTATCATCCTCTTCGCCAATAGGAGTTTCCAATGATACAGGTTCTTGTGCAACTTGTTGAATCTCTATTACCTTACTTTCAGGGATACCCATTTCCGCTGCGACTTCTGCAGTTGAAGGTTCTCTGCCAAGTTTTTGCAACAATGATCTTTGAACTTTAGTTAGCTTATTAATTGTCTCAACCATATGGACAGGGATTCTAATGGTTCTGGCTTGGTCTGCGATAGATCTTGTTATGGCTTGTCTAATCCACCAAGTTGCATAGGTAGAAAACTTAAACCCTTTCTCGCAATCAAATTTTTCCACAGCCTTCATTAATCCAAGATTACCCTCTTGGATCAAGTCTAAAAATGACATTCCTCTGCCGGTATATCTCTTTGCAATGCTAACTACCAATCGAAGGTTTGCCACAATCAATCTTTCTTTTGCTACAGTATCTCCTTCAGCAACCCTTCGTGCTATATCCTTCTCTTCATCTCCAGACAATAAAGGAACCCTTCCTATGTCTTTTAGATACATTTTTACACTATCTCCAACATTTACTTCACGACAAATTTTTTCATAAATCTCAGCTTGAGACTCCGAATCTTCTACTTCAATTATTTTTATTCCCAGTTTATCCATTTCCGAATATATAATAGTCATCTCTTCCGCAGTTAAATCAAATTTATCTAATCTATTGGCTAATTCATCAGCCCTTACCGAAAACTTAGCCGAAAAATCAACAGCAATTTTCTCTATTGTTGCTTTAATTAACTCATCCCTTTCCATGATTTTATCTCCTTTTTATAGCATCTTTTATTTTATTTAATCTAATATTAAGCTCTTTCTGTTTTTGAGGATCTTTTTCAACCATTATTCTATCGATAATATCTTTCCTTTCTTTATCCAAAAAATATTTTTCTAAATAGTTAAGACTATAGTTAAAAACGCTCACAGGATCAACGTGTGAATCTAGATACTGCATCACTGTTTCAATTTCTATTATCTCTTCTTTTAGGTCATAATTATCATCTGACATTAGAGTCCCTATTATCGGCTTATCATTGTTTTGAATTTTTTCATGGCAATACTCCCAAATTCTCTTGTGAATAAGGGTCTGAAAGAGACCATCTATAATTGAACTATAATCAAAACGACTTATATCTAAAAAACAACCAGCTAATAAGACCCTAGCTGATAGGATAAGTTCGTTAACAGTTGTTTTCTTCTCATTGTCAAAAGCTTTTTTGTTGTCTGAATTTTCTTTATTCTCATCTTTCTCATTTTTATAGTTTTCAAGTTTTTCAAATACGATATTTTTATCAATACCAGCTATATTTGCTATCATTTCTGAATATAAACTCTGCACGACCTTATCGCTTGTATTTAATGCCATAATGCATCGATTAACAAACTTAACGCGTCCTTCATAGGAATTAGTATCAGATTGTTTTTGTATTGTAGTAATTTTATATTCATTTAGTGGCAATGCCTTCATTGTCAGTTGTTCAAATCCATCCTTTCCAAACATTTTTACATAATCATCAGGGTCCATTTTGTCAGGGATCGTAATAACCTTTACCTCAACACCTGCTAAAGTTAAAATGTCCAAAGATCGCCAAGTGGCTATTTGTCCAGCAGAATCACCATCAAAGCAAACGTATACATTGTTGACAAGAGTTTTAATTTTTTCACACTGTTGCTTAGTTAAAGATGTTCCCATAGAAGCTATAACGTTAATAATTCCAGCCTGGTTCAAACTAATTACATCCATATAACCTTCGACTAAAATTAATGAATTAATGTCAAATCTCTCTTTTCTATATTTCGATATTAGGTTTAACCCAAAAAGGATATTGCTCTTATCAAATAAAACTGATTGAGGCGTATTTTTATATTTAGGTTTATCGTTTTCAAAAATTGCTCGGCCACCAAAGCCTAAAATATCTCCTTGTTTGTCAATAATCGGTATTATTATTCTTCTTGAAAAAAAATCAATTCCATTTGAGTTCATTAACCCTGCATCCATTATTGTTTTGTCAGAATATCCCTTTGCTCTTAAATATTTAACAATTCCTAAATCATCTGAAGAAAACCCAATCCCAAACTTAACAATTGTTTCATCTGATAATTCCCTTTTTCTAAGATATTCAAGAGCAACACTTGCTTGAGATTTTTGAAAATTTGAAAAATAGTATTCCGCAGCCAATCTATTAACATCCAAAATTTTAGCTTTTAATTCTCTTTTCATTTTTACATCTTTACTTTCTGCCCCTATAGGAATCTTAAAGCCTATTTTTTTAGCAATCCACTCAACTGCTTCATTAAAAGTCATTTTTTGGTACTCTTGCAAAAAATTTATTGCATCCCCTGTTTTACCACAACCAAAGCAATGATAATATTTATTTTCCTGATTAACCGTGAATGATGGGGTATTTTCACTGTGAAAAGGACAGCAAGCCCAAAATTTTGTTCCTTTCTTTTGCAAAGGAACAAATTCCTGAATGATGCTTACAATATCTATTTTTTCTTTTAAATCCTGAAACCACTTTTCTGAAAAATCCATTTTTAAAGACCCTTTTTTTTGCTTTCCTATACATTTACGCAAGCAAGCTGTTATTATCCTTAAATAATTTAATATTTCTTTAATTTAATAATTTAATCTCATATATGAAACTATAAAAATAAATTTTACACGTTTTTCGTAAAAAAGGAATAAGCTAGTGAATAATGCAAAATATGCATATATATTCTTCTTGACTTATTAATGCCATATTATGTAAAATAAACATGCAAATTGAAACAAAAGGGGGTGAGTAATAATGACAACAGTTTATGTAAGAGACAGCGAGTCTTTAGATAGTGCCGTGCGTAGATGGAAGAAAAAATGTGCTAATGATGGTACTATTGGTTATTTACGAAAAAAAGAAGCTTATGAAAAACCCAGTGTAAGAAAAAAGAAAAAAGCAGAAGCTGCCAGAAAAAGATTATACAAATAAATAGTCTCAAAAAATCTCCGGAAATCTCGGAGATTTTTTAAGTAAATTTATTCTAATCTTAAAGCATCTACTACATTTCTATTTGCAGCCATTTGTGATGGAATTAATCCAGATATAAAAGTCAGAACAAAACTTATAATTACTAATAAAAAAGCATGAATTGGATTTAAAATCATAACCCCAAATATGCCAGTAGCAACCCCAATTAAATAATTTGCTAAAGGAATAAATAGATAAGAAACTCCAATTGCAATTAATCCACTAAATAAACCAATAATAATCGTTTCAGCATTAAAAATACTGAATATATCGAGTTTCCTCGCCCCGATGCTGCGCAAGATTCCAATCTCCCTAGTGCGTTCAGCGACAGAATTTCCTGTCATTATTGAAATCATTATGCAGGACACAATTAAAGATATTGAAGCAACAGAAATCAATACTTTTGTTATCAAATCAACAGCTATACGCATATTGTGAATAAACATCTCAGATATATCAAAATAATTAATTTTATATTCTTCTTCTAACCCTTCGTTGTAATCATTTAACAAGTTTACCAAAATTGTTTTTGAATTAAAATCCTTAGGATATATCCCTATATATGTCGGGACTGGGTCTAATCCTATACTTTTTAAATACCCGGTTTTTTGTAAACCAGTCATAAAAAATGTAATTATATTTTTATCATCACTTTCTATAGGCATTGTGTGTCCCTTGAGAACAGAATTAGAAATATCAATTCTTTGTGCATTGCATATGTCTGATTCCATCGCATTTAATAAAACATATTCGGCTAAATCCGGCAAATAACATATGTTAGTCCCAACTAAATCAGTAGAAGCACCTGGTTTAATTCTTAAAACTCCAACTATTTCTAATGTCTCAGAATTATCAAGATTATACATATTTGACAAACTTGTTTGACTTTCTGGTATTTCGAAAAGACCTTCGTCATTTTCGACAAAATAATCATTAAAATGTATTAGCTTAAATTTTTTACCTATAACATCGTTAAAAGACAAACTTTCTCTAATAATTAAATCACTGTTTTCATCTGTTAAAATGCTTTTATTTAAATCTCGTTGATAAAAATCAATTTTGAATTCTTCAAGTGTGGGGATATCAATTGAATTATTCCCGTCAACAACCACTACTATTTCATTCTTATTTTCTGGATATTTACCACCGATTACATCATAATACTTAGAAATAAAGTCTATATTTCCGGGAAGTTGATTCCAATGGGGGGGTTCTTGACCATTTCCTCCTAGTACTGTTGTTGCTATTGTCATTGCAGTTGTCGCTGAAGGAACTTGACTAATGTCGGCATATTTAATTATTCCATGTTCATCATAGTACTCTGAAACTAAATTCATTCTTGTTCCATAAATAAAATTCATACCATCAATCAAATTTGTATTTATGCCTTTTAAATAGTTAATTAAATCAGGGGTTATTTTGTTTCTGCTAATAGAATTAGTAAAAAGACTCAATACACTTGCAGGACCCGCTTCAGTGGCTCCTTCTCTAAGCATAATTATTTCATCATCTCTGAAATCCCCTTCTTTGGGAGATCCTGTTAATCCTTGCATAGCATCAAAAGCAGCATTGTAATCAAGCGAGTATTCATAAATCCCTATTGGGACATTTGAGAGCATAGAAGACTGCATGTCTGCGATATAAACATTATAACCATAAGACAAAGATAAAACCAAAGCTATCCCAATAATTCCAATACTTCCTGCTATTGAAGTTAATGTGGTTCTTCTTTTTTTTGTCATCATATTTCTAAAACTTATTACTATTGCTTTTCCAAAACCCATTGATACCTTTTTAAAGGGTATTTCGGAGACATTACTATATTCAGCTTTTGTTCTAAACAAAATATTTTGCACTAGCAATTTACGCTCGCTCTTAATAGTCTTTATATTTCGTTTCTTTTGCTTTCTAGCCTGTTCTGTTTTATTCTCTTTTTCAATCTTATCTTGTAATTCAGGGATAATTTTAGACTCGTTATTTGAATCATCTATGTTAGTAGTTAAAAAAGTTTCAGAAGTTGAGTACGGGTTCGAATCAGCAATAATTCTTCCATCTTTCAACTCAATAATTCTTGTACTAAATATATTTGCTAACTCTCTGTTATGAGTAACCATAATAACAAGTCGGTTTTTTGATATTTTCTTCAGTAATTCCATTATTTGTAAGCTTAATTCACTATCAAGAGCTCCTGTAGGTTCATCTGCAAGCACTATCGATGGATCATTTACAAGTGCGCGTGCTATTGCGACTCTTTGACTTTGACCTCCCGATAATTGTCCAGGTTTACGTTTTATTTCTGTAAGCATCCCCACGCTTTCTAACACTTGATAAACTTTCTTGCTTCTATCGGCTTTCTTATCTCCCGATATAGTTAAAGATAGCTCTATATTCTCAAAAACATTTAAATGAGGAATCAAATTATACCCTTGAAAAACAAAACCTATAGTTGAATTTCTATAAGAATCCCAATGATTGTCCGAAAATTCCTTGGTTGAAATACCATCAATTGACATTGATCCAAAAGAATACCTATCTAATCCACCTATAATGTTTAACAAAGTACTTTTTCCACATCCAGATGGTCCTAAAATTGATACAAACTCACTTTCCCTAAATTCTATTGAAATATCTTTAAGTGCTTCAATTTTGTAAGAAGGCATCTCGTAAACTCTACTAATACTATCTAACTTAAGCAATATCCCACCCCCTAAATAGAATAATTAAGCCATTTTATCCGATAGCAACTCTCCTCCGAGAATATGTATGTGCAAATGATAAACAGATTGGCAAGCATCTAATCCGGAGTTACAAACGATACGAAAACCTCTATCTAATCCTAAATCCAAATAAATATGACTCAACTTTTTTAAACATTGTGCAAGAATTTCTGTCTGTTCTTCTGTAATGTCCATCAAATTTGAAAAATGTTTTTTCGGGATCAACAATAAATGGATTGTCGCTTGAGGATTAATATCTTTTATGATAATCATATTTTCATCTTCATACTCAAATTTTGAACTAATTTCCCCTGAAATTATTTTACAAAACACACAATCCTTCATTATTCTTCAACTCCTATTAAACCATCTTGAAAGAGTCCCGTGGGTGTGATAGACGCCATCTCCTGTTTACTATCAGAATATACTTTAATATAGTATTCTGAATATCCAGAAAACAAACCACTTTTCTCTTTTCTTTCAAAAATAACATTTTGCTTCTCAAACAACATTTTCTTCAAAAAATCCTTCTCTAATATTTTTGATAACTCAATAATATTATGTTTTCTCTCTTTTATTATATCATTAGATAATGGTTTTAAATAATAGGATTTAGTATTTTCTCTTCGTGAAAAAGGAAATACATGTATCGAAGATAATCCTAATGATTTAATATTATCATAAGTTTCACTATAGTTTTTCTCTGATTCGGTAGGATATCCGACTATTATATCAGCGGTGATAGAAGATACGGGGAAAAATGATTTAATCAATCTGACCTTTTCCTCAATATTTTTTGAATTATATCGTCTTCCCATATCAAAAAGTACAGAGTCAGAACAGCTTTGTAGGGATAAATGAAAGTGTGGACAAAAATTATTTGACTTTACCAAAGCAACCATTAGATCCTCATCTATTCCTTCTAGATAGAAGGATCCAATTCTAAACCTAAAAGGCATATCTTTCATTTTTTCAATAAGAGTAACTAGACTCTCATTGATATCTTTCCCATACGAAGATAAGTTAATTCCAGTCAAAACAACCTCTTTAGTTAAATATTTTAACTCTTCCATCTCTGAAACAATGCTTAAAATATTTCTTGACCTAGCATTTCCTCTAAGTAGCGGTATAGTGCAATATGAACAGAAGTTATCACAACCATCTTGAATTTTCACAAAGGCTCTAGTCTTGTTTAATATAGCATATGAGGAAATATTCTCATATGCTATGTCATTTTTAGTATTTATTGGTTCAATTCTCTTATTTATTAATTCTATACTGCCTTGTATAATATTTTTTGTGTTTTCGATTAACTGATTCTTGTTGAGAACTCCAGTAATAATACTTGCACCCTTATCTTCATAGAACTGAGGGTTTTTTTGTGCAGCACAACCGGTAATAATAATATCCGCCTTGGGATTAATTTTTCTAATCCTAGAAATTATTTGCCTCGATTTTCTTTCAGCTTCTGCGGTTACAGAACAAGTATTAACAACATAAATATCCGCATATATGAGTTCATTGCTTGTTTCAACTCCGGTCTTTTCTAGTGCCCCTTGTATACAATCACATTCATATTGATTAACTTTGCATCCTATATTGAAAACTGAAACTTTTTTATTCATTATTAAATCTCATCATATTTTATTAGAACTGTTATTAGCCCCGTAATAGCCGCAGTTTCTGCTTTAAGTATTCTATTACCAAGTGAAACGATTTTTAAACCTGAATTAGCTGCATTTCTAATTTCCTCTTCAGTAAAACCGCCTTCACTCCCTATTACAATTAATACGTCTCTGTCTACCCAATTCAGTTGGGAATAAAGTGAGTTACCTTTCAAATCCTCATAGCATATGATTCTATTTTTGAAATTTTTGTTCATGTTGAACAACTCTTCATACTTAATCGGTTCAGTGATTTCTGGTATCACGGCTCGGCCACATTGTTTTACTGCATCTAAAATAATCTTTTCAGCCCTAATCCTTTTAAAGTTTTTTATATTCGTTCTAGAACTTAAAAAGGGAATAATTTTATTTACTCCTAGTTCTACCGCCTTTTGTATAATAAAATCAAATTCTTTGCATAAACCTTGGCATAAAATAATTTTCCATTTATTCTCTACTTGATTTTTCTCATGGGATAAGATCTCAGCCTCAAGAGAGTCATCGAGTATTTTAATTATTCTACAATTATAATCGAAACCATCCCCTGTAAATACAACTATTTCATATCCTATTCTATGTCTTAAAACTTTTATACAATGAAAAAACTCATCTCCCTCCAAAACTATAATATTATTTTTCTTTGTTCCATAAAACCGTCTAATTTCCATTTCAAAACCTACTTGTGTTAATTATTATTATATAAATATAATTGTGCAATCCAACCATTATTGATTACTTCTTTTTCTAATGATAACCCTTTTCTTTGAAAAGCTTTTACTACAGAATCTCTATACTTTTCTATTATACCTGAACAAATCAGTAAACTATTAGGTAATAAATTATTTTCTATGTCTTTAGACAAACTAATGAGAGGATCTGCGGTAATATTTGCAAGTACTATATCAAATTTTTGATTAATTCCTTTAAATAGATCTGATTTAATAAAAAAAACATTTTTATCTACCAATTGTTTCTCATCAGATAAAAAATCTTCATTTTCACAAAAATTTATAATATAATTACTCCTTGCTTCTGATAATGTAGCAAAATCAATATCAAGGAAACAGCATTTAGATCCTCCCAGTTTTAAAGCAGAAATGCCAAGAATTCCACTTCCAGACCCCATATCAGCAATAGATTTTCCTTGCAGTTGTATAGTTGATAATAGTTCTAGACACATACGAGTGCTTTCATGGTCTCCAGTCCCAAAAGAACAACCAGGATTTATATAAACCGGAATAGAATCTTCAAAATCTTCACTATCTTTCATCCAACTTGGTACTACTACAATTTTCCCACAACTAATTGGTTTGTAATATTTCTTCCATTCCTTTAACCAATCAATATTTACGAAATCCTTTATTGAAAATATTATCTTTCCATAATTAACATCTACTAATTTTTTCATCTCATTTTTTAAAAATTTAATAGTTTTCTCGATTTCACTTTCGTCTAAATAAGCAATTATTTCTATAGTATCTTCATATGGAACCATTAACTTATCGTCAACATAATCCCAGAAAGTACTGGACCCTAAGATTTCATTTATTGTATTTGAATCATTTATTCTTAATTCAACAATACCTAATGAAAAAAAGGAGCTTACTATATAATCAGCTCCAGTTCTTGATACTTTTATAGATAATTCTTTCTTCATATGTATAAAATATTAATTGTTTGTCAGTTTATTAAATTTATCAACTTTTGAATAGGAAGCATTTTCCAAAACATCCATACTTTCCTTAAGAGCTTTCCTTTGCTTAATCGAAAGGTTTTTAGGTAAATCAATAATTATTTTTATAAATAAATCTCCGTAAGTGTCTTTTCTTAGGAATTTTATTCCTCTTCTCTTAACCCTTATAATTGTTCCATCTTCGGTCCCCTCTGGTATGTCTATGTCAATTCTATCTCCACTGATTGTTAAAATTGAAACTTTCCCCCCGAGAATCGCCTGGGAGACTTTTATAGGTAAGTCTAATTTTAAATCATAACCTGATCTGACAAACAACTTATGTGGAAGGACACGGAATACAACTATTAAATTACCATTAGGAGCCCCGTTATATCCCGCGTTTCCTTCTGCATTGACTGTTAACATTTGGTTGTTGTCCACACCCGCAGGTATTTTTACCTTTATTGTTTTCTGTCTTTTAACTCTACCAGCACCACCACAATCAGGGCAGGGTTCAGTTATTATCTTTCCTCTTCCACCACAAGATGAGCAAACTTGCTGACTTCGCATAACTCCAAACATAGTTCTTTGTTCAACAATTACACTTCCCGTGCCCTTGCAATTTGAACAAGTACTATACGATTTTCCATTCTTTGCACCAGTACCATTACATGAGCTACAGTTTTCAGTCCTCTTATAAGAAATCTCTTTTTCTACGCCAAAACAAGCTTCTTCAAACGTAAGTGTCAATTGAAGCTCTATGTCCTCACCGCTTCTCTGCCTCGAGGGCCCTGATGACCGGGACCTAGAGTCTCCTCCACTAAAGACATTAAATAAATCACTGAATATGTCTCCAAACCCGAATCCACTTCCACCAAACCCAGCGCTACCCGAAGAAGACATTTGAGGGCCTTCTTCACTTCCATATTGATCATATAGTGCTTTTTTTTCAGGATTAGAAAGAACGCTATATGCATGTTGAATTTCTGTAAATTTTTCCTTAGCTTCTTTTTTCTTTTCTTCAGAGTCTGTAGCAAATACATCCGGGTGCCATTTTTTCGCTAAACTGCGATACGCGGACTTAATTTCGTCCGCGTTCGCTTCTCTGCTTATCCCTAGTGTTTTATAATAATCCTTTTCCATAAATAATCTCTATTTAATATCATCTGGATCAACATTTATAGTTGGGCCATCTTCATTATTATCGGAAGTTGATGGATTAGCTTCCTGTTCCTTTTGATATAGTTTAGTAAAAATAGGATTGGTAACCTTTGACAATTCTTCGGTAATAGCTTTTACCGTTTCAACGTCTTCAGCTGTTTTTAATTTTTCTTTTGCTTCACTGGCAGCTTTCTTGAGAGTCTCTATATCCTGACTATCCAGTTTTTCCCCACTTTCGGATACGGTTTTATCGATTGCTAAAATGAGTTGTTCAGTAGTATTTTTCATATCAATCAAGTCACGGCGTTTTTTATCTTCTTCAGCGTATTTCTCCGCTTCCTTAACAGCACTATCTATATCCTCTTTCGATAAATTCGAAGAAGCTGTTATAGTAATATTCGCAGACTTATTTGTTCCTTTATCAAGCGCAGCAACCGATACTATCCCATTTTGATCTATCTCAAAAGTAACCTCAATTTGTGGGATTCCTCTCATGGCAGGAGGTATCCCTGTGAGCTCAAACCTTCCTAGAGTTTTATTATCACTGGCCATAGCTCTTTCTCCCTGTAGAACATGAATATCGACAGATGTTTGATTATCTGCAGCAGTTGAAAAAACCTGAGATTTTTTTGTAGGGATAGTGGTATTTCTCTCAATTAATTTTGTGAAAACTCCACCTAATGTTTCAATGCCCAAAGACAAAGGAGTTACATCTAAAAGAAGAATATCTTTGACTTCCCCAGCTAAAACACCCCCTTGGATAGCGGCACCCAATGCAACGCACTCGTCTGGATTGATCCCTTTGTAAGGGTCTTGTCCCATTACATTCTTTACAGCATCAATAACGGCAGGTATTCTTGTAGATCCACCAACTAAAAGAACTTTCTCTATTTCTTTTGTAGATAGTTTTGAATCTTTTAAAGCCTGTAAAACAGGACCAATAGTAGCTTTTACTAAGCCAGAAGTCATATCGTCAAATTTTGCGCGAGTAAGATCCATATCTATATGTTGTGGGCCATTCTCATTACTTGTAATAAAAGGTAAATTTATGTTTACTTTATTAATCCCAGATAATTCAATTTTTGCCTTTTCAGATGCTTCTTTAACTCTTTGCATTGCCATTTTGTCTTTTGACAAATCTATTCCTGTTGCTTTCTTAAACTCTTCAACTACCCAATCCATTACTTTTTTGTCAAAATCATCTCCTCCTAAACGTGTATTTCCGTTTGTGGCCAAAACTTCCACAACCCCATCCCCAATATCGAGGATAGAAACATCAAATGTTCCACCACCCAAATCATAAACTAATATCTTCTGAGGTTTTTTATCTAATCCATATGCAAAGGCAGCAGCTGTAGGTTCATTAATAATACGAAGAACCTCTAGTCCTGCTATTTTTCCAGCATCTTTAGTCGCTTGTCTCTGACTATCCGAGAAATACGCAGGAACAGTAATAACTGCTTTGGTAACTTTTTGCCCAAGATAAGCCTCGGCATCATTTTTTAATTTAGTTAATATCATCGCAGAAATCTCTGGCGGAGTATATTTCTTCTCATCTACTACTACAGTATAGTTTGTACCCATTTCTCTTTTGATAGAGCTAATCGTTCTATCGGGATTAACTATCGCTTGTCTCTTGGCAACTTGACCAACCAATCTTTCTCCATCTTTTGTAAAACCAACGACTGATGGTGTCGTTCTGTTTCCCTCAGCATTTACAATAACGGTAGCTTCTCCACCTTCCATTACCGCTACAACAGAATTTGTTGTTCCTAAATCAATTCCTATAATTTTCGACATAACATTTCTCCTTGTTTTTACCCTTGTGGGGTTATTTATATTTTTATACCGCAACTTTTACAGTTGCAAATCTAATTACTTTTCCTTTACGTTTGTATCCTTTTTGGAATACCTGTACAACAGTACCAACTTTTTCTGGATTTTCTTCTTGCATCACAGCATTATGAAACAGAGGATTAAACGCCTCGTTTTCAGGATCAATTTCTTCAACTTCATACTTTGTTAGTATAGAATAAAATTGCTTTGCAATAAGATTTATACCTTCTTTTGCTGATCCTTCCTGAACAATTTTTAAAGCTGAATTAATTGAATCAAGAACCAATAAAAACTCTTGTATTATTTCATTGATAGTATCGCTCTTGATAGAATTTTTTATTTCCTCATTTCTCTTTCTATAGTTTTCAAACTCAGCCTGAATTCTTTGCGCAGTAAATTTATAATCATCTATTTTCAAATTGAGCTGAGCTATAACCTCATTATTTATTTCAAATTCATCTGTTTTGGGGTCCTCAGAAACAGGTGTGTCTGATTCCTCAGCACTATTTAATTTTTCAGAATTATCTTTTGGTTCATTTAGATTTTCATCTTTATTTTTCTTTGCCATCTTCCTCTCCAAATATACTCGTTTCATCACATTTATCAATTATTTCACAGGCAGCTATACTATTAATGGATTTACTCAAATATGAAAGAACTCCCATAACTTTTCCATAATCCATTCGTTCCGGACCTATTACACCAGCCTGGCCAATCTCTTTTCCATTAATCGTATATTTTGCAGTCATGATTGCACATCGATCGATCCCACATGTTTCATCTTTTCCAATTTTAAAAGAAAATTCAATATTATCCGTTTTATCATCTAACAAATTCCCTAATAACAATTTATCTTCTAAAACATTCAAGGCCGATTTAGCCTGTTCTAAAGTCGCTCCTGGATAATTTAACATTTTATTTCCGCCTTCGACATAAACATTTTTAGCGGATTTATTAGAATAATTCTTTAAAATTTCAATTACACAATCCAATAATTCTCTGAAATCTGATAATTCCATTTCAACCATTTGAGATCTAGTTTTTAACTCGCCAACAGTATAGCCTGCAAAAATTTTATTGATAAGAACATTTGCATCTCGAATAAATGAAGAATTTGTATTTCTCTTTAAAGAAATAATGTTATCTTTTATAATTCCACTATCAGTTATTATTATCACCAAAGCGGAATTAGGCTCTAATCCTACTATCTTAATCTCTTTTATCAAAACGTTATTGATATTGTTGATTACTATTACTGAAGTATAATTTGTTATTTCACTTATTACTTTGGCTGACGTTTTTACAATATCTTCTATTTCATTAAATTTCTTATCAAAAAAATTATCTATTGTTCTTATATCTTTTTTCTTTAATGGCTTTTTCCCAATGAAATTCTCAACATAAAACTTATATGCAATCGAAGAAGGAACTCGGCCCGCTGAAGTATGTGGTTGGACCAAATAACCCATCTCTTCTAAAGCCGACAATTCGACCCTGATAGTAGCTGAACTAATATCATTAAAATATTTTTCTCTAATTTCAGAAGAAGATACCGGGATTGGAGAGGAAATATATTCATCAACCACTGCCCTTAATACTTTCTTCTTCCGATCAGATAATTTATGATCCACTTGGCAAACTCCAATACATTGTGTTAGCACTCTTATATTTTGACTGCTAGATATATTATATTGACAGTATAATTCTTTGTCAAGAACAAAAATTTAAAATTTATAAAAAATCTTCAAATATAATATTTTGAGATAAAAAATACTCTTCTCTTATTTTTAAAAAATTTCTATTAAAAAATTCAAAAAACTTCAAGTTTTTTTCCATTGCTTCTGGAAACATTTGGAAAATACTCTTACCATAGGTTTTTTCAAATCTATTTAAATCTAATCCATAGTCGGTTCTTAGAGATAGAATCACTGTTTCCTTTGCCATTTCTTCTAGAGTTAGTACCTCTTCTGTTAAATATTCAGTAATTTTATCGTTAAAGTAATTCAATTTAGAAATTTGCAATCTTTTGTTACCGATTAAACTACATGCGCTTGGCCCAACGCCTATGTATTCCTTTCTAGACCAATATAATGTGTTATGTTTAGATTGAAAATTTTCTTTAGCAAAATTACTGACTTCATATCTTATATACCCTAATTCTAACATTTTATTTTTTGCTAAATAATAAATTTCTACTAAGTTATCGTCTTCGGGAAAATCAATTGTCTTGTTTTTTAAAAAATCATAAAACTTAGTTCCTTCTCCAATTTTTAAGAAATACAAAGAAATATGTTTTACATAGTTGGAAACTTCATTTATATCATTCATTACGATATTTTCATTTTGCCCAGGTAGACCAAGAATCAAATCGCAGGATACATTGTCATAATATTTACTAATTTCTTGCAACGCATATATAATAGAATCACGGTTATGTCTCCTCCCACATTTTAGTAATACATTGTTATTTAATGATTGAACCCCCAAACTTATTCTATTAACTCCTAGATTTGAGTATTCTTTAACCCACTCAATTTCACCAGGATTAACTTCAATAGTAAATTCCTCACTATTTACTAAAAAAAGGTCACTTATTCTTTTAACAATCCTCTCAATGTATAAATATGGTACAATCGAAGGAGTCCCACCACCGATATAAATTGAAGAGATTCTTGTGTCAGGATATTGATTTGAAAAATATTCTATCTCTTTAATAATCTTTTTTGTAAAAAAATCTAATTTTTCTGTATCTAAAGCTACGGAAAAAAAGTCACAATAATAACACTTACCACTGCAGAAGGGAATATGTATGTATAAGCCTCTATCAGTCATCGTTAATTTTTAATATTGACATAAAAGCCTCAGATGGAATTGATACTGAGCCAAATTGTCTCATTCTCTTTTTCCCTTCTTTCTGCTTTTCTAAAAGTTTCTTTTTCCTAGTAATATCCCCCCCATAACATTTAGCAAGGACATCTTTTCTTACAGCCTTAACTGTTTCTCTTGCAATAATTTTTGATCCAATTGCAGCTTGAATTGGGATTTCAAACATCTGCCTAGGAATAGCTTCACGAAGTCTTTCAGTGATATTCCTTGCTCGAGAATAAGCTTTATCACGATGAACAATTAAGGATAAGGCATCACAAGTGTCACCATTTAGCAGAAAATCTACCTTAACTAAATTGTCAGGATTATATCCATCGAGAGTGTAATCTAAACTGGCATAACCTCTAGTCCTTGATTTCAAGGTATCAAAGAAATCATAAATTATCTCCGAAAGTGGAATTTTATATTCAATATGAACTCTCGTTGGGTCTAAATATGTCATATTAATAAATGTTCCTCTTTTTTCTTGGCACAATTCCATTATAGGCCCAACATAGTCAGGCGGAGAAAATATGGAAGCATGTACTATTGGTTCAAGAATCTTATCAATTATTGATTGATCGGGTAGTTTTGTTGGATTGTCAACAGTAACCTCATCTCCGTTAACCTTCAGGACCCTATATATAACACTAGGAGCAGTTGTGACCAAATCTAAGTCAAATTCTCTTTCCAGTCTTTCCTCGATGATTTCCATATGTAAAAGCCCCAAAAATCCCACCCTAAAGCCAAAACCTAACGCATTAGAGGTCTCAGGTTCATATGTTAAAGATGCATCATTAAGCTTCAATTTATTCATTGCTTCTCGCAAATCATTATATCTGCTTCCATCGGCAGGATAGATACCAGCAAAAACCATAGGAGTTACTTTTTTATAACCCTTTAGGGGTTCAGTAGTGCCCTTTAAAGAATAAGTTATCGTATCTCCCACTGAAGTATCTTCTACATTTTTGATGCTTGCGGCAATGTATCCTACATCGCCTGCTTTTAATTCATCTATTTCGAGCATTGTTGGGTTAAAGATCCCTACCTCTGTGCACTCGAATTCCTTTCCGTTTGACATCATTTTGATTCTAGTTCCAGCAGCGATTTTCCCATCAATTACTCTTACATTACAAATGACTCCTTTAAAGTTATCGTAGATACTATCAAAAATCAGAGCCCTCAAGGGTCCCTCTAAACTCCCGGATGGTGGAGGAAGATCTTTGACTATACTAACTAATAATTTATCAATGTTAATACCTTCTTTTGCGCTGACTAAAATTGCCCTAGATGCATCTAAACCAATAATATCTTCTATCTCTTTCTTAGTTGCTTCTACATCAGCCGATTGAAGATCTATTTTATTAATAACCGGCAAAATTTCTAAATCATTATCCAAAGCCAAATAAACGTTTGTTAAAGTTTGCGCCTCAATTCCTTGTGTCGCATCTACTACAAGTAGAGCTCCCTCACAGGCGGCCAGGGAACGACTAACTTCATAAGTAAAATCTACGTGTCCCGGAGTATCTATCAAATTTAGAGTGTACTCTATCCCATCAAAAGTATATTTCATTCTTGCAGGAGTAAGCTTTACTGTTATGCCTCTCTCCCTCTCAATATCCATGTCATCGAGCATTTGTTCCTTCATATTTCGGTCAGCAACTGTCCCCGTTTCCTGAAGAAGTCTATCTGCCAAAGTGCTCTTTCCATGGTCAATATGGGCAATTATGCAAAAATTTCTTATTAGTTGTTGTCTATTATCCATTAACAAATCACCCATTATTTTTTTCTTTATAATCTTTTATAGCCGCTTGAATCGCTTCTTCAGCAAGAACTGAACAATGGATCTTTTGAGCTGGAAGCCCCCCTAATTCTGCAACTACATCAGCATTTTTTAAAGTCAAAGCTTCATCTACCGTTTTTCCTATAATCATTTCTGTCGCTATTGAACTTGCGGCAATTGCCGCAGCGCATCCAAAAGTCTTGAATTTCGCATCCACTATAACATTATTTTCAATTTTGAGAAAAACCTGCATTATATCACCACAAGAAGCGTTTCCTATTGTCCCTATTGCATTTGCATCTTTTAGGTCTCCAATATTTTTTGGGTTTTTAAAAATTTCTATTACTTTATCATTATACATAACTACCTATTCCTTTTTCATAATCATACAACGGTGACATTCTCCTTAAATCATCCACTGTCTTTTTTAAAACATTAAATACATAATCCATCTGCTGCTCGGTAGTATCGACCCCGAGACTAAATCTAATTGTGCTATGCGCCAATTCTTCCTTAACTCCCAAGGAAAGAATTACATGAGACGCCTCCAAGGACCCGGAAGCGCAAGCTGAACCGCTGCTTACAGCTATTCCAGCTAAATCTAATCTCATTAAAACACTTTCCCCTTCAATAAAGGCAAAACTTAGATTGACATTATTAGGAAGCCTGTTTTCTCTGTTACCATTTAAGTACACATAAGGAATTTCAGATAGAACTCTATCTATAAACATATTCCTTAAGCGAAGGATTCTCTGATTATTCTTTTCTCTATCTCTAACTGAAATCTCTAAAGCTTTTGCCATTCCAACAATCAATGGTGTCGGGGTTGTTCCAGCTCTAAGTCCTCGCTCTTGTTCTCCACCATTAATTAGTTTTCCCAATCTAGATCCTGTCTTCACGAAAAGAACTCCTATCCCCTTGGGTCCATAAAACTTATGAGCAGACATTGATAACATATCAATTCCTAATTCTTTTACATCGATTTTTTGGCTATCCATTGCTTGAACTGCGTCAGTGTGGAATAAAACACTTTGTTCCCTACAAATTGTGGCAGCCTCTTTTATAGGTTGTAGCGTACCAATTTCGTTATTAGCAAACATTATAGAAGTCAAGATAGTATTTTCAGTAATTAAATTGGATAACTCTTTAGGATTGATCATACCTTCTTTGCTTGGATTCATATATGTAATCTCAACATTTTGCTTTTCCAGCTCAGTGCAAGTATTTAAAATCGCAGGATGTTCTATCTGCGTTGTTATAATATGTTTATATTTATTCTTCGACACATAAACAGCGCCTTTTAAAGCCCAGTTATCACTCTCGGTACCACCAGAGGTGAAATAGATCTCGCTTGGGCGAGCATTTATACACTCGGCAATAATTTCTCTCGCTTCAGAAACCGCTCGGTTTGCCTCTCGGCCAAAAGAATGAATGGATGAGGCATTACCAAATTTATCCGTGAAGAATGGGAGCATTGCCTCAAGAACATGTGGATTTAATGGCGTTGTTGCAGAATTATCAAGATATATTTTCATAATCAAACCTTATATTTTAAATTAGAAAACAAAATCATTAGAATATAACGGAAATCTATTTACTAGTTCACTAACTCGATTTTTTACCTTAACCAAAGATTGCTCTTTTTCTTTTATAACATCAGCTAAACACTCACCAATAATAATCATTTCTTTTTCGTTCATACCCCTTGTAGTAACACTTGGAGTCCCGACTCTCAGTCCATTAGGATTAAAAGGACTAGCGGCATCATCATTAGGAATGGTATTTTTATTAGTAGTTATATTAACTTTATCTAACATAATTTCTAGGTCTTTTCCACCTATCCCCGTTCCCCTTAGGTCAATCAACATTAAATGATTGTCCGTTCCGCCAGAAAAAAGTTTGATTCCCTTTTCAGAAAGTGTTGTTGCAAGCATTTTTGCATTATTTATAACTCTACCTTGATAAACTTTAAAATCATCAGAAAGCGCCTCTTTCAATGCAATTGCTTTTGCCGCAATTATATGCATCAATGGGCCCCCTTGTGTACCAGGGAAAACGGATTTATTAATAAGTTTTCCAATTTCTTCATTATTGGATAGTATCATTCCGCTCCTTGGACCTCTTAATGTTTTATGAGTAGTTGTCGTAACAACATCAGCATAATCAATTGGATTCATATGTAAACCTGCTGCAACAAGGCCAGCAATATGTGCCATATCAACCATTAATAGACATCCAAATTCATCCGCAATTTCTCTAAACTTCGAAAAATCTATCTTTCGGGGATAAGCACTTGCCCCAGCAACAATCATTTTTGGCTTGTATTGTTTTACTTTTTCTCTGATTTGTGAATAATTTATAAATCCATCATGATCTACCCCATAAGACTCAAACTTGAAATATTGTCCACTCACATTTACTGGGCTGCCGTGAGTTAAATGCCCACCATGGCTTAAACTCATACCTAAAACAGAATCACCAGGCTTTAATAGGGCAAAGTAAACTTGAAAATTAGCGCTACTTCCAGAATGGGGCTGAACATTAACGTATTTTGCATTGAATAAGCTTTTCGCTCTTTCAATTGCGATTGTTTCTACTTCATCTATATACTCACAACCACCATAATAACGCTTTCCAGGATACCCTTCTGCATATTTATTCGTTAAATGAGTCCCTGCTGCAGTCAAAACCGGGAGAGAAACGAAATTTTCACTTGCGATCAATTCAATATTATTTTGTTGTCTTCTTAATTCACGAACGATTGAACCGTAAATCTCTGGATCATAATTCTTAATTGTTGTTAAATCAATCATTTTTTCCTCCACCAATATATTTATTAATTAAATTTTGAATAAAACTTTTTGAGCGCATCTGAAATGCTTCCTTTTTTTCCCCTTGAACAAAGAAAAAAAATGTGGGAAGAGAAATAACATTATAAATCGATGAAATTTCTGGATTTTTATCTTGATCTATTTTTACAAATATTACTTTATCCTTATATTCATCTTCGATGTTTTGTATCACAGGTTTCATCATCTTGCATTGATTACACCAAGGTGCTGTTATTTCCATAAATACAAACTCATTATTATTAATTGTATCGTATAATTCGGTTATTCCTTTTTCTATTTCCAACATAATTTAATAAATCTCCTAATTACAAATAATTTAATTTTCCTTATCTCTTGTATTGCCGTTTTTTTCTTTCAGCGAATATTTCCCTAAGTCATCCTCATAAAGTATTTCTCTTCCCATAATTAATGATTCCAAACTTTTTTGTTCTTCCTTTGATATCTGACAAGCTTTGCTCATAGAAGGAGAAAACCCTTTTAGTTTTTTCAGTATATACTTATCTAATAATGCAACTCCTGCAAAAACTACTATAACTGATGAAATTGTAGCAATAAGTGATATCCAAAGTTCTAATTTATAAGTTAAACCAAGCACAACTGTCATAACTATAATAGGCAATAAGTACACCAAAAAAGCTGATTTTAATACTGCGCTATCTGGCATAACAATTGATACATATTCTCCCTCTTTTAGCCCTTCAGTATTTCTTATTCTTACTTGAACATACATTTCTTTTCGTGGCATTAAACACATTTTACAGTTTTCACATGCAGTCTTTCTTGATAAACGGACTATTGCGTAACCTCCTCGAGTTACTTTATAAATAATACCATTTTCAATCATTAAATACCTTTCCATCGGGAAAAATTTCTTTCAGTTGTCTAACATCCAATGTGCTTGGAGCGTCAGACATTAGGCATTGAGCAGATTGGTTCTTAGGGAAAGCTATAACATCTTTAATGTTATCGGTTTTTCCTAATAACATAACTAGCCTATCTAACCCAAATGCTAGACCTCCATGTGGTGGAACGCCATATTTAAAAGCATCCACAAAAAAACCAAATTTATGCATAATATCTTCCTGCGACAAACCAATTATCTCGAACATTTTCTTTTGAATATCCTTTGAATGGATCCTGATTGATCCTCCACCTGCTTCTTGTCCATTAATAACCAAATCGTAAGCTTTTGCCCTTACTCTTAAGGGATCTGATTCAAGATAAACCAAATCTTCATTTAACGGGGAGGTAAAAGGGTGATGCATTGCCGCAAGCCTATCTTCTTTTTCATCGTATTCATACAAAGGAAAGTTAGTGACCCACAATACATCATAACTCTGTTCATCAATTAGTCCTAAAGTTTTTCCAAGATAAAGACGAATGGCGCCTAAAGAATCAAAAACTGTTTTATTTTTATCAGCCACAATAATGAGAAGATCTCCCTCCTGAATATTTAATCTATTTTTAAGTTTATCCAAAACTATTTGGTCTAAATATTTTAATAATGAAGAGGAAATTCCTTCTTTCTTAAAAGCGATTGAGAAAACTCCCTTTGCACCGTATTCTCTCGCTACTGCAGACAATTTGTCAATGTCTTTTCTCGAATAATCTGCTCCACCTTTTATGTTTATGGCTCGAATACTAGAGTCTTTCTTTTGTGATTCCTCAAAGGGAGGAAATCCCGTATCAACTAGCACTTCAGAAATGTTTTCTAATTCGAGTGAGAATCTTGTATCCGGTTTGTCGCTTCCGAATCTTTCCATAGCTTCTTGATACTCTATTTTTTTAAATTGAGGGGGAAGATCCAATCCAATTGATTCTTTAAAAATATATCTAATTAAACCCTCTGCTATATCCATTACATCAGTAATGTCATCAACATAACTCATTTCAATATCTATTTGAGTGAATTCTGGTTGTCTATTTGCTCTTAAATCTTCGTCTCTAAAACATCTAGCTATTTGATAATATCTGTCAAAACCAGAAATCATTAAGAGCTGTTTGTAAATTTGAGGCGATTGTGGCAAAGCATAAAATGTTCCTAAATTAACCCTGCTTGGTACTAGATAATCCCTCGCACCCTCTGGGGTCGATTTTCCTAAAAATGGGGTTTCTATGTTAAGAAAACCTTTGTCCGACAAGTAATTATGTGTAGCCAAGCAAATCTTATCACGTAGAATAATTAATTTTTGCAGGTAAGCCCTACGCAAATCTAAATATCTAAACCTAAGTCTCATTGCTTCATTTACATTACTTTCTTCGGTTATATTGAAAGGAGGAGTTTCAGCTTCCGATATGATACGAAGTTCTGTAACTAATATCTCTATTTCACCTGTCGTTATTCTTATATTAACGTTATTCGCTGATCTTTTTGATACCGTCCCTTTAACAGCTAAAACGAACTCGTTTCTTACCGTTTGGGCCTTTTCAAAAGAGCATTTATCTATTTCACTGCTAAATGCTAGTTGAATAATTCCGGTTCTGTCTCTTAAATCCACAAAGACTATACTTCCTAGGTTACGATATTTTGCGACAAAACCCATAGCTGTTACTTCAAGTCCTACTTCTTCTGCAGAAAATAGCCCACACATTTTCGTTCGTTTCATCCCTGTAAGAAACTCTGCCATATTTATCTCCTAAAAAAACTTACTAATTCAATTTTATTTAGTTCAATGATTTCCCCATTTGCCATATTTTTTAAAGAAAATATCCCTGAATTCACTTCAGTTTCACCAATAACCATCAAATATTTAAAACCCATCTTGTTCGCGTACTTTAATTGAGATTTAAAACTTCGTCCAGAAAGATCATTCTCTGCAGAAATTCCATTTTCTCTTAAATAACTAATTACTTTCAAACATTCATTTTGAAAGGAATCATTTTGAGGGATAACAAAGACTTCAGTAGTTTCCTTTTCTCTAATTAAAACTCCCATTGCTTCCATAAGTAAAAGCAATCTTTCAATACCTAAACCAAAACCAACAGCGGGCGTGGATTTTCCTCCAATTTCTTCGACCAGATCATTATAACGTCCCCCTCCGCATACAGTTCCTTGTGCTCCTATTTTTTCCGAAACAAACTCAAACACTGTTCCCGTGTAGTAATCTAAACCTCTGACAAGATAAGGATCATTTGTATAATCGATAGATAGAGAATTTAGTCCTTGTTCAACTGTTTCTTTGTGTGCCTTGCATTCTGCGCACAAAAAATCTGTGCATATTGGAGCATTCAAAATGACTTTTTTACAGGATAACTCTTTACAATCCAAAACTCTTAATGGATTCTTATTAATTCGAGCATTGCATATCGGACACAAATCTTCGCTATTTTTTGAAAAAAATTCTTTTAATGCATCATTGTAATTTTGCCGACATTTTTTACATCCAATATTATTAATTTTTAATGTCAAACCTTCAATCCCAAGTTTTCGGAAAAAAGATGAAGCGATAGAAATTATTTCCACATCTGCTAGTGGATGGTAAGTTCCAAAAAGCTCTACACCAAACTGGTGGTGTTCCCTTAATCTTCCTGCCTGTGGTTTCTCATACCTAAAAACAGAAGTTAAATAATACATTTTTATAGGTTGAGGTAAGGAACCCAATCCGTTTTCAATATATGCTCGAGCAACACCAGCGGTTCCCTCTGGCTTAAGGGTAATGCTTCTATCTCCTTTATCCAGAAATGAATACATCTCCTTGTTTACAATGTCAGTAGTATCGCCAACTCCACGTAAAAAAAGTTCCGTGTGTTCAAATGTAGGAGTTCGTATCTCTAATAGCCCATGAATACTCGATAATTCACGAATTATATTTTCGATGAAATGCCATTTGTATGATTCTTGCGGCAAAATATCTTTTGTTCCTTTTGGTATATTAATCATTTCACCCTCATAGAACATATCTCTTTAAATTTCTTAAGCTTAAAGATTGGGACATATGTTCATCGACATATTTTTTATCAACTACAGTTTCTTCTAAAACTTTATTTCCAGAGACAAAACTTATATCCTCTAAAAGATTTTCTATTACAGTATGTAGCCTTCTGGCTCCAATATTTTCATTGTTTTCATTTTCAATAAATGCAACTTTAGCAATCTCTTTTAGGGCTTCTTCGGTAAATTTTAAATCAATATTATCTACTCGCAGCAAGGCCGCATATTGCATTATTACTGCATTGTCTGGCTCTTTAAGAATACGAAAGAAATCTTCTTCGGTTAAACTCTTTAATTCAACTTGAACAGGGAATCTTCCCTGCAATTCTGGAATCAAATCGCTCACTTTCGATATATGGAAAGCCCCAGCAGCAATAAATAATATGAAATCTGTAACCATATTTCCATATTTTGTGTTAACAGTACAACCTTCGACAATAGGAAGAATATCTCTTTGAACTCCTTCTCTTGAAACATCTGGGCCATGAGTTTGTCCTCGAGAGGCAATTTTATCTATTTCATCAATAAATATTATCCCATCTTGCTCGGCCCTTTTCAGCCCTTCAGCGTTAATTGACTCATCATCTATCATCTTGTTTGATTCGTCATTAATAAAGAACTTATATGCATCTGCAACAGAAATCTTTTTCTTTTTTTTCTGTTTGGGAAGCAAATTACTCATAAAATCTCCAATATTTGTTTCATTTCCACCTAAAGGGCCTAATTGAAGAGCCTTATTAGGAACGGGCATTTCCATTTCAAGGTTAATATTATCAAGTTTCCCTTCCCTCAATTCGAGGCCTAATTGGTCCATTATCTCTTGGTCCGACATAATATTTTCTTCAGGAGCAGAATTTTCTCTAAGAGTTTTCTTTCTTACTGGTAAAATTGCCTCGACAATTTTCTTTTCAGCAGCAGCTCTGGCTTTTGGTTCAACTTCAGAGATTTTTTCCTCGCGAACCATTCTAACCGAAACTTCAACTAAATCTCTTACCATTGATTCAACATCCCTTCCAACATAACCAACTTCGGTGAATTTAGTTGCTTCAACTTTTACAAAAGGAGCTTTTACTAACTTAGATAATCTCCTCGCTATTTCGGTTTTTCCTACTCCTGTAGGCCCCTTCATTATTATATTTTTAGGAGTTATCTCATCCCTTACTGCCTCAGGTAGCATAGATCTCCTATAACGATTTCTTAAAGCAATAGCGACAACTTTTTTCGCTGTGTCTTGTCCGATAATAAATCTATCTAATTCCTTCACTATTTGATTAGGTGTTAAATCCATCTTGTTCTCCTTTTCATCTGATAACATTATACTATAAAGTATCCTTCTCCATACAGTAAATAATATCTATTGTTTGTCCTAATCTATGATTTCCACAGTAAGATTATGGTTAGTAAAAATACAAATCTCTCCAGCTATTTTCATAGCATTCTTGACTATTTCCTCAGCATTCATATTTGTATGTTCCAAGAGTGCTCTCGCAGCAGCAAGAGCATAATTACCGCCACTTCCAATGGCGCAAACTCCGGTTTCAGGTTCAATAACTTCCCCTGTTCCACTTACTATTAACAAATTATCTTTATCCGCTACAATCATCATCGCATCCAATTTTCTAGCATTATCCTTTCTCCATAAATCTGCCAATTCTACAGCTGCTCGAAGTAAATGCCCACTATACTTCTGTAACATTTCTTCAAACTTTTCGCTTAATGCAAAGGCATCACTAACAGTTCCTGCAAATCCAATAATAACTTTATCCGAAAAAATCCTTTTTACCTTAATTGCATTGCCCTTAAAAATTACGCTTTCACCCAATGTAACTTGTCCATCTCCCGCGATTGCAGTGATCCCATCTTTCTTCACGGCACATATTGTAGTCCCTTTAATATTTATCATTTTTCACACCTCTAATAACTTAACATATTCTCTAACATTTTTAAGTGAATTCATTACTATAGCATCTTTTCTTTGGCTCTTATCTTTATATTTTATACTATCAGAAGGAAATAATCCAAAATTTGCGTTCATTGGTTGGAAATTATTGTTTTCTTGGGAAACATATTTCATCAAAGCACCTATAATTGTGTTTTTAGGAAAATCAATTAAACATTCTTTTCTCATAAATCTTGAAATGTTAATTGCAGCCACGATTCCAGAAGCAGCACTTTCCATATAACCTTCAACTCCAATAATTTGACCCGCAAAAAAAATGGACGGATTTTTCAATAGATTACCAAAGGAACTTAAAAGTTTCGGGCTATCCAGGTAATTGTTTCTATGCATAGCACCATATCTAATAAATTCACAGTTTTCTAAGGCAGGAATTAATTGGAAAACCCTATTCTGCTCAGGGTATTTCAGATTTGTTTGAAACCCGACAATATTGTATGAATCTCCCTCAATATTTTCCTTTCTCAATTGTACAACAGCGTAAGACTTGCCAAAAACATCGTTAGTAAGTCCTACTGGTCGCAGAGGACCAAATCGCATAGAGTCTATTCCGCTTCTTGCTATTTCTTCGATAGGTAAACAACTATTGAAAAGTTCTCTTTTTTCGAATTCTTTTAATATTACAGTTTTTGCATCAACTAATTCTTTATGAAAGCTAATATACTCCTCTTTACTTAAAGGACAATTAATAAAATCTGGGCTCCCTTTTCCATATCGAGTTCCAAAAAACGCTTTTTTCATATTAATACTCTCTCCTGATATTATGGGAGATATCGCATCAAAAAAATGAAAATTTTCCTTCCCCGTAGTGTTAATAATAGCTTGAGATAATTTTGAGCTTGTCAAAGGTCCAGTAGCTATAATTGAATTTTCCGAAAGATCCGTTATCTCTTGATTTATTAAATTGAACTTAGGAAAAGAAAATAAAATTTTTTCAATATTTTCTTGGAATATCCCTCTATCAACAGACAATGATTCACCTGCAGGTACCTTTGATCTCTCTGCAGCATATAAAACGAGTGAATCAAGAATTCTCATTTCTTCTTTTAACAAACCTTGTCCTGTATGCAAGGAAATGCTTTTTAAACTATTGCTACAAACTAATTCACATAATTTTGAAGTCCTATGGGCAGGAGAAAAAACAAGAGGTCGCATTTCATATAAATCAACATGAAAACCTTTTTTTAATAAATAAAAAGCTGCCTCGCAACCAGCGAGGCCACCACCGACGATTTTAATCTTCATCTTCCCCAAAATTGGCTTCAATGGTCTTATTACATTTACGGTTTGTACACACATATTGCGTGATACCACCCGTTTTAACAACTTTCATTATAGATTCACAATCGGGGCATAGAATAGGTGCGGGTAAATCCCAAGACATAAATTTACATTCTGGATAATTATTGCATCCGTAAAATATTTTGCCTGCCTTAGTGTGTCTAATTATTACCTCTCCACCACACAAAGGACACTTTGCCACAGCTTCAACAATATTTTTTATATTTTTACATTTAGGATAGTTAGGACAGGCTAAAAATTTCCCATATTTTCCATCTTTAACAACCATCATCGCTCCACATTTATCGCATTGGACATCGCTTTCCTCCACGGGCATTTGGACTTTTGAAGAAGATTTTTGTGCATAATCAATGTCTTTTGCAAATGATGGGTAGAAATCTTTTATAATCCCCTTCCAGCTTGCCCCATTCTCAACAGTATCTAGCGATTCTTCCATTGTTGCTGTAAATTTAAGATCTACTATTGAGGGGAAAAACTGTTCTAAATACTCGGTAACCCTAATGCCCAGAATAGTCGGTACTAGTACCTTCTTTTCTTTTGTAACATAAGCTCTTTTGAGCAAAACAGACATTACACTGGCGTAAGTTGAGGGTCTCCCAATACCATTTTCTTCCATTGATTTAATTAAAGAAGCTTCGGTGTATCGAGGAAGTGGTTTAGTAAATTTTTGTTCTGATAAAAGATTATTCAATCTCAAAATTTTGCCTTCTTCTAAAGAAGGGAAATCAGCAGTGGCAATATCATCTTCATCCTCAGCCTTATACACATCATAGACAGCAGTATAGCCTTTCTTATCGAGAGTTTTTCCAAATAATTTAAATATATATGTGTCCTCATTATCTCTAAAAGCACTTATGCTAACAGTAGTTGTATCATAAATAGCCTCAGCCATTTGACTTGCCAGAAATCTTTCGTATATCAGTTTATAAAGTTTAAATTTGTTTTGAGGGATTAATCCTTTAAGACTTTCCGGGGTTCTTTCTAGAGATATAGGTCTAATCGCTTCGTGTGCATCTTGTGCATTTTTTGCTTTTGTTGAATAAAAATTTGGTTTTGAAGGGACAAACTCAATTCCATAGTTGTTTATAATAAAGTCCTTAGCAGACTTTTGCATATCTAAGGAAATTCTTACCGAATCTGTTCTAATATATGTAATAAGAGCCGTGTGTCCTTCCCCAGGGATCTCCACCCCTTCATATAAACTTTGAGCAATTTGCATTACCATAGGCGCAGAAAATCCTAATTTTTGTGAGGCATCTTGCTGCATAGTACTAGTCGTAAAAGGAGCTTGAGGTCTAGCCACTGTTTTTGTTTTTTTAACAGAATCAACTTTCCAGTTTGAAGTATTTAGCTTTGATAAAATTTCATCTGCTTGTTCTTTATCTTGAATTTTAATTTTTTTTCCGTTCTTTTCGCTCAATAAAGATTTAATATCCTTTCCATTATCTAATGTATGAACCGCAGTTATGTTCCAATACTCCTGTGGTCTAAAAATCGATATTTCTCTTTCTCTATCCACAAGCATTTTTAAAGCAGAGGATTGTACCCTTCCTCCTGATAGTCCAGTTTTTATCTTACTTGATAAAACAGGGCTAATTTTATAGCCAACAAGTCTGTCTATTACTCTTCTAGCTTGTTGTGCATCAACGAGATTCATATTAATTTCTCTAGGATTAGAAATAGCGTTATGTACGGCTTTATAAGTTATTTCATTAAACTCAATTCGATTCTTCTGTTCTTTTAAACCAAGAGCATTAGCTATATGCCAACTTATCGCTTCACCCTCTCTATCAGGGTCAGTAGCAAGATAAACTAACTCACTTTTTTTTACAGCCGATTTAAGTTCATTAATGATTTTATTTTTTTGTGAATCAGTTATTACATATTGAGGCTCAAAATTATTGTTGATATCAATCCCAAGTGAATTTTTAGGTAAGTCACATATATGTCCAACTGATGCCATAACTTTAAAATCCGGGCCAAGATATTTTTGTATCGTTTTGGTTTTAGACGGGGACTCAACTATTACTAACTTCATTAGCATCTCCAATTATAAAAATGATATTTATTATTTAAGCTTACTGGCTCTTTGAAAAAGTAAATAAAGACTATTTATTTATATCATCGGATTGGTTCTGTTCTTCATCTACTTTTGATTCTTCTTTCTCTTCTATCGAGTTGCTAAGTCGGGAAGAATCCTTTTTCTTTTCGATTCTTCTATTCCTGGTTTCGGTTATATCGTCTTTTATTACAGAACCTAATTCCTTTACCCAGGCTAAGGATACTTTACAAAAATTTGATAAAGAAATAAGAATATTTTTTGAAACACGACTAACAAAAATACCATATCTTGTATTTATTGCTTTTTGAAGGACTACTTTTTTATTAACAATAATATCGTAAGCAACTATTATGTAAATAACTATTAGAACTAAGGAAATAGCTCCAAATACGTATAGAATTGGATTGTTTGTATATGATATTTGTGCCACTCCATTAGTATCATATCCTGCTACTAGATAAACATAAGAATTATTAATGAAAATAAAAGCCGAGTATAAAGCAAATACTATATATAATCTTGTTTCTTTCAACAAAACTGCAACAATAAAAAGAAGAGGAAGAGAAAGGATTAAAGCCTCTGGTCTCATGTTATTTGAAAAAGTCCATATTGTCGCGATAAGTCCAGAAGAAAGAATAGTTAGATTCAATCTATTTCTAGTTTTAAAATATACAAAAGAAAAAACAATCAAAATAAATATGATAAAAATGATGTCAACAACTTTTGATTGAACCGTTACTTCTACAAAGTTGTTTTTCAGCATTGCTTGGAAATTAAATGCATTTATTGAATATAAATCAGGTCCCTTTAAAACATCAATATATTTATCAAATGCAATAAAAGCATCTCCATCTCCTATTTTTACGATATTAAAAGGTAATGTAACTAAATAGAATAAAATAAGTGAAAATAGTATGGTCAACCCAGGAACAAGAAGTGCCTTCCAGTCTTTCTTTTTAATTGATTCAACAACAAGAAATATTGTATACAGTAAAACCATAGGTGCCAAGTAAATAACAAAAGGTGAAGTCATACACGCTAAGAAGAAAGCAATTGCCGAAGGTAAATATCTTTTTGATAGAATAAAGTAAAAAGTAATAATTATCAACATTGTCGAGATACTTTCAATTGCTCCCCATCCTGAAGACATTACAAACAATATTGGTAACAATCCCCAAAATCCTGCCATAATTGTGGCAGCACTTCTGCCTTGATACCTTTTAACTAAAATATAAATGAAAAATACAGAAACAAGATCTGCTGCTATGGTAAAAATCTTATTAATAGTAACAACTGACAAAGCAACCGATGAGGCATCTATTCCAGGGATATTATATAGCCCTTGGCCAATTAATCCGCTTATCGCGCTTAAATATAGTGGAATAGGCAAAAATACATTAGAATTATACTGATAAAAATAGGGAGTGCCATACTTTGCTATCCAAGTGCCTTGTGCTGAAAGATTTTCTAAATAATATCCAAAATAAGTTTCAGTTATTCTGCTACTCCCAGCAACTATTGATTCAACCAAAATAATAATTAATCT